>Ga0208198_1000116_pt1 | contig 97091 bp, 92 predicted proteins | sample AD_JPNTR2_MetaG_FD_184446 | JGI IMG/M metagenome (GOLD analysis project Ga0208198, IMG submission 184446) | Active sludge microbial communities of municipal wastewater-treating anaerobic digesters from Japan - AD_JPNTR2_MetaG (SPAdes) (version 2) | ecosystem: Engineered > Bioreactor > Anaerobic...
GTACATTTTCGAGCCAAATTGCCTTTTCTGTTAACATGCTATAGGTATTTTTTGGCTAAAACATGTAATCTGCAACGTAGAAACCATGACTTTTTGCGACGGACATGCTTTCTTCACTCCAAAATGACAGGTCACGACAAGACATTCGTGTCATTTCGAAGTGAAAACGGGGGATCATTCCTCGCCGAACGTGTCATCTTTGAGTGAAGATGATGGAATTTGAGTAACGGGAGTGTTAAATCAGCCTCATTATTTAACGATTTTCTACGGATTTGCATCATCACGAAGTGTAGAAACCACAACTTTTTCGTCTGATGTAGTTTTCCGCGAGTGCGGACGATGGGTTTTTCTCCGAAAATGTAGTCATTCTTGTGTGATACCGGGTATTCCTTTGGGAATGGATGGGTCATCTGGATAATCTGGAGCATGCCCACCCACTTTTCGGACAAAATCCGGTGATTTAAGAAGATAGAAAATTCTTCGATAATCAACCATTTTGTCACATATCCCATATAAATGGCTTACATATTGTAAAAAAAGAGAGCAAAAAAAAGGGAATACAAGGCGTCGAGCTAACGATTCCGGCGCATATGCACCCAACAATGCAAGGTAGTGGAAAAATACATACTATTCCGGAGCATATGCACCCATTTTCCCGAGTCTGACATGCTTCTAAAAAGTATATTACGTTTTTTCTTTTTCCTTTTTCAGCTCCGTGCCGATTCCGGCGCATACCCACCCGCTTGTTGATTCTTTTTCATAAGATTGTGTGATATTTCAATTAATCACATAATCGTATGGCAGGAATAATAATTAACATGAGTAAGGTAAAACAAGTACTTCGCTTGCACGCATAGGGGGGTTTCGATCCGCAAAAAACCGGCGGAATGGAATTGAGGCTACTTCGTATGATTTATAATTGATTTCAACTTTTCCCAATCGCTTATTTGGCATATCTGCTCAAACATACTTTCGGATTTGTTTACCCGGATGTAGAATAGGCTGCTGTGCCCGGAAACCGTATCAATAATATCTTTTGCATACCAACCGGCGTCCATGCGTGAACGATGAATCATTATCCCGTTCTCTTCAATCAACTCATAAGCTCTTGCAAGTGTTTCACTCTGTGAGATCTTCACAGAGTGGCGTTACCGTCACGGTTTTCAATGTACACGATCTTGTCGTTTATCGTGGCAACTCCCGGGAAGTAACCCGTCGTATGTTTACAGGTCCGTTTGGCGTCATATTTCTCATGCGCTATGATCCGATTGTCGTAATCAAAATCATAATTTCGCCCTTTGCTATCTGTTTAGTCAATAGCAATGACTTGATGTTCAAATCATTCATCTTTTTATTGAAGTTGAACTGGTACTCTTTCCCACTTGAAGAGGTGATTGTTGTATTTTCGGTGGGCAACTCTTTTATCGCGCGAAGCAAGGTGTCCGGGCCGGCTACACGGTTGCCCGGTATATCTTCAAGGGTGGAACGCAAATGTTCCTGTAAATCTTCTGCAACTTCACCGCCACAAAAGAACACATCAAACCGGGTTCTGAAGAGCTCTCCGTATTGATAACCGGTCATGTTTCCGGCGCCAAGATGATTGTCAATAAGATCCGATAGATCGGATTTGTTAAATTCTTCATGAATAAAAGAAATTCCGGCAAATGGTGTGATTGTTTGAGAAAAACTTTTTGTAATTTCATCCTTCTGTAAGATTTACTTTGTTTTTTGGTATCATAAAGACAAGTGAAATCTTACACATGGCAAAGCGTTTGATAAAATATTTCTTATCGGCGCTTTGCTTACTTAAAGATGCAATCAGCTTGCGGATTTAAGAGACTTATTTTTTCGTTTTATCCAAGACGCTGAAAAACGATTGCGTCAGAAACAATCATGAATGATTCAACTATTGTATGAGAAAACTTTTTTTACTAACGCTTTTACTTTTCACCGTATTCTTCACCTATGCCCAGAAAGGCGCTATTCAGGGACGCGTTTACAACGAGAAGAACAATGAACCACTCGAGTTTGCCACCATTCAGATTCAGGGTACACTGACCGTTACTACATCCGATCTGGAAGGGAAGTTTGTCTTCACCGGCGTTGACCCGGGTTTTGTCCGGCTTATCGTCAGCTACGTTGGGTTTGAGACCACCGTCTCAGCCGAAATACAGGTGCAGGGTAATCAGAACGCTTTTATCGATATTGCCGTTCCGGAATCATCTACATTGATCAACGAGATCGTGGTCCGGCCCAACATGAACCTGAAGAAGATCGAGAGCCCCGTTTCCTTCGCGACGGTGGGCGTAAGGGATATAGAGAAAGCGGCTGGCGTGAACCGTGATGTGTCGAAGGTGCTCCAGACACTGCCCGGTGTGGGGGCTACCGACCCCAACCGCAACGACCTGATCGTGCGCGGCGGCGGTCCCACGGAGAACGTCTTCTATCTGGACGGGATTGAGATCCCCATCATCAATCACTTTGCCACACAGGGCTCCTCGGGGGGTGTCGTGGGAATGATCAATCCCGACTTTGTACGTGAGATCAATTTCTATACCGGTGCCTTCCCTGCCAGTCGCCCTAACGCACTCAGCTCGGTGATGGACATCCGCCAGAAAGATGGAAGCCGGGATCGCATCCATACCAAGCTCGCGGTGGGTGCATCCGATGCTGCCTTTACGCTGGACGGGCCTATCGGTGAGAAATCGACCTTTATCGTCTCAGCACGCCAGTCCTATCTGCAGCTGTTGTTCAAGCTGATCGGCCTACCTTTTTTACCTACCTATAACGACTTCCAGGTGAAGTACAAGGTGCAGCTCGATCAGAAAAATGAACTCTCTTTCATCGGTATTGGAGCCATTGACAATATGACACTCAATACCGGATTAGAGGAGACCGGCACCGAGGCACAACGATATCTGCTCGACTACCTGCCCATCTACGAACAGTGGAATTACACCGTAGGAACGGTATACAAGCACTTTAGCGAACATTTCTTCGACACCTGGGTGATGAGCAGAAACATGCTCCGGAACAGTAACTACAAGTACGAGGACAACGATGAATCAAGACCGAAGCTGTCCGATTACCGGTCGGACGAGGCGGAAAACAAACTGCGCTTTGAGCGCAGCTATCCCGACCTGCCGGTGAAGATACTGGTCGGCGCAGGTGTCACCTACTCCCATTATACCAACGAAACCAACCGCAAGGCATTCGTGAACGGCAGCCTGACGGATATGATCTACAATACCGATCTGGGCCTGTGGGGTTATCAGGCATTTATCCAGGCATCAGACACCTATGCCGACGACCGGCTTACCCTCTCACTCGGCATCAACACCATCGGCAACAACTATAACCAGAATATGGGAAATCCGCTGAACCAGCTCTCCCCCCGCCTCTCCGCCTCCTACCGGCTGAATGACAAGTGGGATATCAACAGCAACATTGGACGCTATGCCATGCGACCGGCATATACCACGCTGGGATATAAGGATACAGCGGGTAATTTTGTGAACAGGAACGAACAGCTGAAACATATCCTCTCCAACCAGGTCATCATAGGCTTTGAGTTTAGGCCTACCGACCAAAGCCGTTTTAATCTGGAAGGATTCTACAAACAGTATGAAAACTACCCCCTTTCGGTGGCCGACGGCATGAGCATCGCCGGCAAAGGTACCGAGTACGGGCAGATAGGCGACGAGGAGATCATCTCCACGGGCAGAGGACGAGCCTACGGGATGGAGTTTTTGGGTAAGTTAGTCGACTGGAAGAAGTTCAACACCACGCTCACCTACACCCTTTTCAAGAGTGAGTTCACCGATGAAAACGGGGTCTACCGTCCCTCCAACTGGGACACCCGTCATATGGTCAACCTGATCAGCAGCTACCAGTTGCCCCGGAACTGGAACGTCTCCATGCGCTGGCGCTACGTTGGCGGCGCCCCCTACTCTCCCGTCGATATGGAGCTCTCCACCAGCAAGGCTGCATGGAGCGTGACCAACCAGGCCTATATCGATTATGCACAGTACAATACACTACGTCTGCAAAATTCGCACCAGCTGGACCTGCGTATCGATAAAGAGTTCTACTCCAAAAAATGGATGCTGAACCTCTATGTCGATGTGCAGAATGCCTATAACTTCCAGTCGGAGAACCCGCCCATCTATACCAACAGGGATCCGGACGGACAGGTGATGAATGATCCTGCCAACCCGCAGGAAAGACAGCTCTTAAGGAAAATCGAAAACTACAGCGGCACGGTACTGCCCACCATTGGAATTATTGTCAAGATTCCTTAAATCCGCAAACCGGTTTCGCCTTTAAGTAAGCAAAGCGCTGATAAGTAATATTTTATCAAACGCTTTGCCATGTGTAAGATTTCACCTATTTTTATGATGCCAAAACAAGGTTCTTCACGTTTTAGTATGAGTTAACAAAATATTTTTTATTTTTGTACTCTATGACAACAACGGAGGTATTGGAAAAGATATTATTGCCTATCAACGATTTATCGCGTATTGATGATGTTCAGATAAAGGAAGAAGAAAAAACTGTTTATGTTCATCTTTCTTACAAGTTGGATTTTGTAGAGTGTGACGGAGAACGTTATCCTATTTACGATTGCCGACATGAACGCAGTTGGCTGTTTATTTCACTCTAAAAATGTACCGGTATTTCAATCCAAAAGTATACCATTTTAAAATAAATTCCAAGTTAGTTTCCTACTTTTTGGAGGTACCTCCAAAAAGTAGGAAACGGGCGCTCTTATTTTCACTACTGTTTTCATTTTCCGCCCATCATTTCTCTGGTTTGTTTCATTCTGTACGATTTCCCGTTCATATCTATCAGATAAGCCTTGTGGGTTAATCTGTCAACAAGGGCGGCCGTCAGTACGGGATCGCCGAAGATTTCTTCCCAGCGGTCGAAGCCCAGATTTGTGGTAATGATGGTCGATTTTCTGCCCGTCCTCAAAGAGAGGTGATTAAAGAGCAGCTCCGCTCCCTGTTTATCGAAGGAAACATAACCGAATTCATCGCAAATGACCAGGTCATATTTTTCAAATTGTGCTTCTACCTGTCTTAAGGTTCGCCCGGCGTGTGATTCACGCAGTTGGGTCAATAATCGGTGAACGGTGGTGAAGAGTACTTTATATCCCTGTATGCAGGCTTTCAGTCCCAGTCCTATTGCGATATGGGTTTTACCCGTACCGGGATTGCCGGCAAGGATTACGTTTTGGGCGGAGGCTATAAAATCCAATCTCTCCAGTATCGGCAGTTTCTCTTGGGCGGCCGGCGGTAACTGGCTGCGCTCCAGGTCGGAAAGATACATCTTGGAAGGGAATTGGGCATTTCTTATCTGCGCCTTTTTCCGATTTTCCAGCCGTAATTCATATTCCCGCTCCATAAGCTTTACCAGATAGTCTTCATAGTTAAGTCTCTCCCTGTCCGCTTCTATGGCCAGTTCTTTGTAGTCTCGCCGGAAAGCAGGCAAGCGAAGCTCCTTACTGTATGTGGTGATTTGTTGGTTGATGGTGTCCATTGTAATTGGTTTGATGCATTAACCGTGTGATGTCGGCAAGTTGTTCTTTGGCTTTCATACTGATTTTATCTTCTGATTCCCTGCTCGGGGTTACCGTAGGGGTGTTCCCCACGAGGGCTCGAAGCTTCTCAACACTTACCCCATCGGGTGAGGTGCCCAGCAATCGCCTGAGGGATTCCTCCAGCTTTTCTTCACTTACCTTCTGTTCTCGACAGTAAGAAAGCAGTTCGATAAATTCGCGGGGTTCATCCCGGAAAAAGTTCCGATACAACGCTCCAAGATAATGGTTGTCGGCAAGAGCCTGACTCCCGGCCAGTGCTCCCGGCTTTTTCTTAAAGGTTGCCAGGTAATGTTCGATATCGATATTCCAGCTATGCTTCTCGTAACTTCTCACATGAGTAGCTACCCGTCGGTTTTCAAAATAGATCTGCAACTCTCGGCTATGCACGCTGACTTCTACAAATTCTCCCACCAGATGATCCGGCACCGAGTAGCGGTTGGTTCGATAGGAGATGGTAGCATATTTATCTACCCGCGATTGCACCTGTTCACTGCAGATCATCCCTGCTGCGGGATGCTTGACCAAGAGGGCTTTTTCTTCCGAAAACAGCTCCTCGTCACTCTTCCCCGTTCCTTGCTGTCGGATACCGTTCAACCTCTTTAAAGTTGTTTCAAGCCACTGCTGCGCTTCAGGGATATCGGCAAAGGAATCTCTATTGGAAAAGGCTTTGCGTCGGACATATTCTACGCTGCGCTCTACATGCCCTTTTTCATTCCCTCGATACAGGTTGCAAAACCGATGGCTGAACTGATAATGTCCCCGTAAACGTAGCAATGCTTCGGTGGGCTCTTTTTCGTGACGTCCCACAAACCGGGCTACCGCTACGCGCATGTTGTCATAAACCATCTCCCGGTAAACGCCTCCGATGGTTTGAAAAAACCGCACATGGGATTCCAGGAAAGCAAGTGTATCTTGCCGTTCGTAGATAAAAGCATACCGGTAATTGCTGAAGGCGGGGGTAAAAACGGCAAGTTGTAACGATCTCCGTTTTCCCGATATCTCGAGTTTGATTTCTCCCCAGTCAAACTCGCATATTTCTCCCGGCCGATATACTTGGCGGATATAGGCTTCCTCCCTGTTTTGACGGTTTTCCTTTTGACTAATATAATTACACACTGTGGTGTAACCTATTTCATAGCCCTGACCTTGAAGTGCTTCGAGTATGTCTTTCTTTTTGAGCAGCTGCTTTCCCTGCCCTTGCTGCTTCTTTTGTTCGTTCTTTTCAAGCAACTCCTCTATAGCAGACTCTACCTCACGGGTTAGTTTTATTTTTGTGCGTGGTTGTGCCTTCTTATAGATTGGTGCTCTCGATAAATTGATTGTCCGACCTGCTGCTTCACTCACGGCCGTTTGCAGTGCCTCTTCATGTTCTCTGAGATACTTTCTTACCGTCTTGCGACTTATTTGTAGTTCTCGCGATATTTGTCTCTGACTTTTTCCCTCACGATAACTCCTGATGATTATTTCCTGTTTTGTATACATGCTTATCATTTTTTATGAACGGATGCTATCCGTTCTTGTTGCTGACCGGTATACTTTTCCATTGAAATGTGGGGTACTTTTTGAGTAATATATACAGTTGGCGTCATTTGGATTTATGGCAATACAAGACCTATTTAACGGCACGTATTCCGCGCTATAAAAGCGGAAGCGAGATTCGTTCGGTTAGTGTTGGTTAGGCTGATACGGGGGACGTATAACCACATTACTTGAAAAAAAAACGATAGAGACGTTATCCCTGACAAAAAGTCAAAGCCGCACGGCTAAACTTTTGTCTTCGAGTTTCTCTCAAGTAAGCCGGGTGATGCAGCGGAGCGTATCGCGTGGGTTAGCACGCAGAGACGAGGATACATGCTATCCCCACTTGAGCATAGACGAAAAATCAACAAAAAAGGCATCACTATCTAAGCATATTATCGGATGAGCGTACCGGAGTGGTCACTGAGGTTGTATCGGGACGAACTAAAAAAAGTGTAGACGATTTATGCGCAAAGCTTTCCGAGAAACAACGTAAAGCTGTCAAAACTATTTGCATGGATATGTGGGAGGCCTATATCTATGGTGCGGATAAGTATTTTGAAGAAGCTAAACTCTGTCATGATAATTTTCATTTAGGGGGCTATTTGAATAAGGCGGCAGACAAAGTTCGTAAAAGGGAAGTTAAAATACACGATGAGGTAAAGATGAGTTAAAGAAGAGGAAGTACTTGTTTTTGAAGGATAAGATGAGCTTTACCGACAAACAATCGATAGCTTTCGAGGCTATTTCAAAGCCAATGATGAAGTTTCGCGGGCATGAAAAGTAAAGGAAAATTTCAGAGACATTGCCTTTCGTCAAAACAGGTTAGATGCCCTTGCGTTATACTCTTTTTGGCGGATGATGCCCAAAAAGCCAATATCAAAGAAATGAACGAAGTGGTGGAAATGTTTGACAGACACCAAAACGGCATTGTCAACGCGATAGAAACAGGCGCCACTAACGCACGCGCAGAAAGGCTAAACGGCTCAATACAAGAAATCAAAACAATAGCCGGAGGATACAGATATGATGATACCTTCAGAATAGCAATACTGTTCTTTCATGGCGATTTAGAGATGTATCCGTAATAGTTAACTCATACTAAAACTTATAGGACCAAGGTCGTTCAGCACAATGAGGAGTGGACAATTCGGCTTTAAACAGGTCGCTCCGCATCCTGCGAAAGGGGTGTTTTGCCGGTAAAAAGTCGTTCCTCATAGCGGAAAGTGGGTTTTGTCTGTGCACAAAAGCCGTTCCTCGTGATAACAAGTCGTAATTTTCGGCGGAAAATTATCCTTCTTTTAACAGTCTGTCGATCTCTTCAGACGGCAAATAATCGTTCCTAAAAATGGAGACCACGGTTTGAACACATGTTTTTGTCGCTGATCGATGGTTTATTTCGACGGACCAATAAAAGCCGCGACTCGCTATTTGTCGCAAAAAAGCGGCGAAAGGAATTGTTCTTTTCAAACGAGCAATAAAAGTATTTCTATTTTAACGCACCAATAACTTCGAGAAAGCTTGCGGGTAGCCAAACGTTTTCGAGATGGGCGGCCTCTGCAAACAACGGGGCAATCTCTTCATCGCGAAAACCGGCAATGCCACATCCAACACGGGTGACCAAAAAATGCAATTCGGGATGCGATCGGGCAAAGGCGATGAACTCTTCCACATATGGTCGGATGGCTTCCACACCACCATGCATGGTAGGAATTCCATACGAATTACCTTGCAATCCCGCACCCTGTCCCCAAATGGCACCAAAATGCCGGTAAGCAGTAGCGGCGGCACCACCTCCGTGTGCTCCTTCGAGATTACTTCCGAAAACGAAAATTTCATTGGGTTTAAGTTCCGTTATCCGTTCGGGCGTAATTCTTCTATTCGACGGTTCGGTTTTCATTATGGTTTGATATGAGGTTTGTACATATCGTCGGCAGTGATTCCGCATTCGTTTTTCATTTCAATGCAATATTCGAGTTTTCCGAGATTAGCGTCCGTGTTATTTGTCCCGAAAGTAAATTTCAAGCCGGCAGCTTTGGCTTTCCGAATAAATGTCTTGTGTGGAATTTTGTAGCGATTGTTGATTTCGAGAGCTTTTCCGTTCTGCACCATAGCATCTATTACCCTGTTCATGCGTTCTTCGGTCCAGAACTCATCGTAACGATCGCTCATTACATCCGGCAGAAAAGTTGGATTTACATACACATCCATGGGTTCTTTCATCACCGCTACGATTTTATCGACAATCAAGTCCATATATTTCTGTTCATCATCGATGAATACTTCTTCGGGAATCCACAGGCGTGTTCTGTTTCCCTTTGTGTCGATGAATGTCATGGCGTCGGTAAACACGTAGTCGAACCGGTCGCGTACTTCTTTCGAAAACGTAGTAGGCCACTCACGACCTTCGCCCTGCATGGCAAAAACGAAAGGCTGCCCTTTCATGCTGTCGAGATAATGGATGACTTGTGCATCATTTTGAATCGGAAATCCGATTCCGCAATTGGGTGCCAGAGCGTAGTTGATGCCGAATTTTCGCGATTGCTCGGCCGCTTGTTCGCCCGTCCAGCCGCCTTTCAGGTGAACATGATAGTCGAGTACCGGAAAATTTTCCTGATGCAGTTTGACGATATCGTCGGCAGATTCGTCGATTGACGAAACAATAGCCGGCGAAGCGGGTTTTATTTTTTCGATCGCGATGCGCTTAAACTCCAAATTGCCGCCACCCGTATTTTTTATAAAAATTGTTCCCTTCGACAGCAGTTGGTCAGCATGATCTGCAGTGCGAAAAGGTTTGTCCGGTTCGGTATATTCCACAACGGGATATTCATTGAGCCTGATGGTGATGGTCTTGCCATCTACACGAATGCTCATATCGAACCACTCGCCGGTTTTGACCAGAGATTTTACAAGATTACGAACCGAAAGCAAACTGCCCGTCTTGGTCCACCATTGCATAGCCGATGTATCGTTGTCGAAAGCCACACGATATCCTCCATTCCCGTGATCATCTGTATGAAATGCTATGAATCCCTTACCGGTATCAACAGTTCGAGCGGTAAGCTTTAATTCGAAGTTGTCAAAAGATCCGTCGGTAAGTGTCAGTGAAGCATCATTTTCCAGGGAAAGAATACTGTCATTGAGTTTGACATCACCTTGAGCAGTCCATTGATCGATGCTGTTGCCATCGAAAAGTGTCTGCATTGATGTGGAATTTGAACATGCACCGACTGCCATCAGCACAAAAATCATGACGGCATACCTACTGTTGTTTTTACTCATGGAAGTAGTTATTTGTTTTTTTGTTATCAGAGAGTCAAAAGTATAAAAAAAGATATAAACTTTCTCTTCCGCTGAAGATTTTAACGCTGAAAAGAAAGATTTATCGGATCAATCAAAAGATGTAAACGAGTTCGACGGTCAGTTTGTCGGCATCCATTTCTTCATTTTGGTGCATGAAGTCGAGTCGGTTGTTAACGAAATACCATTCGTAGTCGATTCGAAGAAGCGAATCAAACGGTTTAGGACTCAATCCGAAGGCCAGCCCAAGAGTTAAGCGATTGACATCGAAAACATCGTTGCCGGTTTTGTCGATAAAATCGTAACGTGCTGCCGGCATCAGATTTTTAAACAGATAGGAATCTTTCAAAGGAAAAGAATATCCGGATTGCAAATATGCAGAAACAAAATTTTCTCCATTGACTTTGTCATCGCGTTTCATAATCTCGGTTTCTATTTTCCAATTGTCTGAAGCATAGCGAAGATCAGCCCCATAAAGAAGATAATGAATATCAGGCGAATTGGGATAGTCGTATATTTTCATGGTCGAGCGCCAACCCTTCATTCCTCCCAAAGTCAATCGTCCGGCTATCGACATTTTTTCGCTCCACAGCGGATTATTGATCGTGTTTCCGTTATATATTCCCAAATCAATGCCGAAAGGCATGTTTCCAATCCGTTTTACATATTTTGCCACAAAACCTATATCGCGCGTGCCGGCATAATATTTTGCCAAAAAGGTGCGATTGGCAAACATCATCGTACCCGGGTTGGTGGTGTAGGAGTTGAAAATAGGAATGCTCGTTTGTCCAATTGTTAGAGACAGTCCTTCAATCGGTCTGAGGGTTCCACTCAAATCGAGTACTTGAAATTTACCTTCGTTGCTCAGTTCGACTTGCGCTCGATAATCGACCTTCGGATATATTTTGCCCGAGACACCAAGTCGTGAATTGCGTACCGAAAATCTGGATGTGCCGACAGGAGGTGCATATTCAAATTTTGTTTTCAGCACGCCATCGAATCGAAAAAAAGGATACATCGATTCCTTTTCTTGCGAAAATAAACTTGTTGTCAGACCAATGCCGAAAATAAGAAAAAACAGGTAACGTTTCACTTCTTTAATGTTTGGTATGTTGTTAAAAATTAAGGTAAGATGGATGCACGTTCCCAATCAATCATTTTCCTCTTTATGTCGATGCCCCAGTGATAACCTCCAAGCTTGCCATCGGCACGCAACACACGGTGACAGGGAATTAAACAGGCTATCGGATTTCGGCCAATGGCACTTGCAACGGCACGCACTGCCTGTGGAGCTCTAATGGTTCGAGCAATTTCACCATAGGTAGTCAGCATGCCTTTTTGTGTTTGCAACAATGCTTGCCAGACCCGCATTTCGAAATCGCTTCCTTTGAGGTGAAGAGGCAAAGCCACAGAAAGTGCCCCATACTGATCGATTGCGCCGACTGCCGAAAATTGCAATTCTGTTTCTTCCCGATGAAAAATTCCTTTCGGAAAACGCATTTTTAGTTCTTCCAAAGTTTTTACCCCATCGCCGAAAGCAATAAAGCAGATTCCTTTCCGTGTATTTGCAACAAGCGTACTACCATATTGGGTTTGATGCACATGGTAACTGATAACGATCGACGATTCTTCCTCAGGCAACATCCGCTCGATGATGAAAGATTGAGTGGAGGTATGAAAAGTTTTTGATGGTTGCATCATTGTCTCTACTGTTGTTCCAAAATTTGGGTTTTATCGGCAAAAAATTGCTCGAATCCTTCGGAATATACAGTTGCGGTTTTACCGTCGGGTGTGGAATAGATAAAATAGTAAAAAAGTCCGGGAACTTTTTTTGCCATTTCCTCCGATTTTTTTAAGCCAGCGGCCATGAAAGCCGTGGAGTAGGCGTCGGCAGTCATGCAATCGTCGGCAATGACGGTAGCTCCGAGCATTTCGTTTTCGGAAGGATATCCGGTGATCGGGTCGATGGTATGGGCATATTTTTTACCGTTTTTAAGGTAATAGTTGCGATAGTTTCCCGAGGTAGAAAGACACTTGTCGCACACGGAAACAATGGTTTGCAACTCATGCCGCAGTCCGGTGTTATCATCGATGGGTTTGTCAATGCCGATGCGCCAGCATTCATTTTTGTCGTTCACGCCTTTCGCGGCAACTTCACCGCCGATTTCCACCATGTAATTTTCTATTCCGTAATTTTCGAGCAAGCGGGCAATCACATCGCTCGCATAACCATCGGTCAACGATGTTGTATTAATTTGCACGCGTGGATCGGTTTTCACAATCTTGCCATTCTCGATTTTAATTTTCTGGTAACCTACAAATTGCTTTAAACTGTCGATGACATGTGGTGTGACGTTATCCATGTTTTCGAAGCCGAAACCCCATGCATTGATGAGTGGCGAGACGGTAATATCGAACTTTCCTTCAGAAATAATAGCGACTTCCATCGATTTGTTAAACACATCCACGAAAAATGAGTCAAGTTCTACGGGTTCGTTTCGGTTGACTTTGCTGACGATCGAGTTTTCATCGAATGGATTAAGCGAATGATCGACCTTGTTGAGTTCGCTCTTAATCTCGTCATACAATGAGCTATTGTAAGCATATTTGATGTGAAAACTGGTGTGAAATATTTCTCCCTGTTCCTGATAATAGGTATAGTTTTCAGAGTTTTTGTCGTTTTTCTTCGAAGAAGAATTGCATGAAACAAAAAGGGAGGGAAGAGTAAAGAATAGCAGAAAAATATAGCAAGTGATTTTGAAAGACTTCATCGCGGTTGTATGTGTTAGTTAAGGGTTTATCTCCATTCTACGATCTCGTTCAACGCTTTGCGTTTTTTGTTGCGGGCATCGGCCACAAAATCGTTGGCCGGATAACCAACGGGCAAGATCACCATCGGTTCCCACGAGTCTGATAGTTGCAGTGCCTTTTTCACTTTTTCGACGTCGAAATGGCACACCCAGCAAATTCCGAGTCCCAAATCGGTAGCTTTCAACACAATGTGCTCAACGGCAATGGCAACATCAATGTCGCAATGATCTTTTCCATCGGTTGGTCGTTTCCACGACTGTGAATGATCGCCACATGCCACGATATAAGTTTGGGCTTCGGCAAACCATTTTCGATCGTAGCTTTCCCTCAAAGCCAACTTCATCTCTTCGGATGTGCATACGTAAAATCTCCAGGGTTGAAAATTCACGGCCGACGGAGCAAGACGAGCACTTTCGAGCAACTTGACGATGAGCTCTTTATCTACCCGTTTTTCACTGAACTTTCGAGTCGATTTCCTATTCTCTACCACGCTGTCGAATTCCATTTCTTTTCAAATTATATTTCTTCCGTAATTCGGTAATAATTTCTTTCCGGCGAATTTCGCGAAATAAGTTCTCCAATGAATCCGCCCAGAAAAAGCAAAGTACCCAATATCATCATCGTGAGGGCAATATAAAAATAGGGCGACTCCGTAACCAATCGGTAAGGATTTCCGTGCTTCATGTCGTAAATTTTAATGACTCCGACAGCAACCACTGCTATCAATCCGATCAGGAACATGAGCGACCCCCAGAGACCAAAAAAATGCATTGGTTTTTTCCCAAATTTGTTTAAAAACGATAGCGTCATCAAGTCGAGATATCCGTTAACAAAACGGTTCATACCAAATTTGCTCTTTCCATATTTACGTGGCTGATGGCGAACAACTTTCTCCCCAATTTTGGTATATCCTGCATTTTTGGCCAAAATCGGGATATAGCGATGCATATCGTTGTAAACCTCGATATTTTTCACTACTTCGTTTTTGTAGGCTTTCAATCCACAATTAAAATCGTGAAGTTTAATTCCCGATACTCTGCGGGCAGTGGCATTAAAGAGTTTTGAAGGCAGATTTTTTGACAAAATCGAGTCGAAACGCTTTTTTTTCCATCCCGATACCAGGTCATAACCCTCGTGCCGAATCATCCTGTAGAGCTCGGGAATTTCGTCAGGACTGTCCTGTAGATCGGCATCCATCGTAATCACCACATCGCCCGAAACTTTCTGAAAAGCACAAAACAGTGCAGGAGATTTTCCGTAGTTGTGCTGAAAACGAATAGCGCGAATATTCGGATCCTGTTCTCTGAGCTTTGATATCACACGCCACGAAGAGTCGGTGCTTCCGTCGTCAACAAAAACTATTTCGTACGAAAACCGATTTTCGGTCATCACACGTTTTATCCAGACATAAAGCTCTTCGAGCGATTCTTCTTCGTTGTAGAGCGGAATAACAACAGAAATGTCCATTTTATCGAGATATAGATTTAGATTTTAATCCTCTTTACGAGAATTCTCGTTTTGTCTTGTGATTTCGATTTTCATTGCCAGCGGTACAATGAGAAGTGACAGAACAATGCCTATCAACACATCACTCATTATCAAATTAAGAGTATAGAGAAAAGGCGTCGGAACGGGTTGATTTTTGACCTGTTCAATCGCATTTTGATCTACCGGTAACGATTCGGCTATCGAAATAATGTTTTCGAACGTATTCGATATGTAGTTCGGATCGATCCATAAAACGTGAATCATCACGATAATCGCTTCGATCAGGCCTGCGTAAAAAAACAGCAGCATCGAAAATTGCACTCCGTGCCAAAAACCGATACGACTGCCTTCAATCTGATTTTTGTATTTCACAATAAAATAGAGCAAAATAAGAGGCGTTCCGATACTTAACAATGATTGCACAATTCCCAAAAAAGGAAATTGTGTTGCACCAATCACAAAAAGATATTTGAAAACCCAGAACCCCCCCAGTATAAGACCGCTATTCATAGCGTAGTTCATCAATTGACTTTTGTCTTCCTTCATCTGTATCGGTTTTATTTTCGTGCAAAAATAATCAAAAAATACGAAAACATAAGGATAACCATCTCTGTCATTTTTGATAGAAGTATTCCGATCGGCTTTCAATTTATGTTGACGATAATATTCAAAAGTTAAAAAATGGATTACCTTTGCGGACGATACTAATTTATAAAAACTTTTCATTTTCTGTCAATGAGTAGCGATAAACAACTTTCTCCGGCTTCGAAAACGGTAGTTGGAGTGCAATTTCTTTTTGTGGCATTCGGAGCCACAGTTCTTGTACCCCTTCTGGTGGGACTCGATCCGTCAACGGCTTTGTTTACGGCAGGTGTAGGGACATTGCTTTTTCATTTGGTTACGAAAGGCATTGTCCCTATTTTTTTGGGAAGCAGTTTCGCATTTATCGCACCGATTGTTAGAGCAACCGAATTATACGGACTCGCTGGAACGCTTTCAGGATTGGTGGCCGTAGGCCTTATATATTTCATGATGAGCGGGTTGATAAAATGGCAGGGACTAAAAATAATCGATCGTCTTTTTCCGCCTGTGGTCATCGGTCCGGTGATCATGCTCATCGGGTTGTCGCTCGCCGGTACAGGCGTAAATATGGCAAAAGAGAATTGGTTGCTTGCTCTCATATCTTTGTCAACAGCCGTTGTCGTTAGTTTGTTCGCCAAAGGGCTGTTAAAATTGATACCTATTTTCAGTGGAATCATTATCGGATATTTGGTATCCATTTTTACGGGAAAAGTTGATTTTTCGGGCATAGCGACCGCTCCCTGGATTGGCTTACCACAATTTGAGAAACCGGCGTTTTCTTGGGAAGCCATTCTCTTTATGATTCCTGTTGCAATAGCACCTGTCATCGAACATGTAGGCGACGTGTATGCAGTGAGTCACATCGCCGGAAAGGATTTCGTGAAAAAGCCCGGCTTGCATCGCACCATGTTGGGCGACGGCATTGCATGTTGTTTTGCAGGGCTGGTGGGCGGCCCTCCTGTAACTACCTACTCCGAAGTTACCGGTGCGATGGCTCTGACTAAGGTTACCGATCCGGCCGTGATAAGGATCGCCGCCGTGACGGGCATTGTTTTTTCGTTGGTGGGCAAGGTAAGCGCCGTGCTGAAATCGATCCCGAATGCCGTTTTGGGCGGTATTATGCTGTTACTTTTCGGGATGATTGCCGCAGTGGGAATCAACAACATGGTTCACAACAAAACCGATATGAACAATACCCGCAATCTCATCATTGTTTCGCTGATACTTACCACCGGCATCGGTGGAGCGGTTTTTCAATGGGGAACTTTTAGTATTTCGGGTATCGGTCTTTCAGCCCTTGTAGGGATTATTCTCAATCTGATTCTTCCAAACTCAAGAAAGGATGAGGATGTGCAAGCGAACAAAAACGCGGAATAAATATTTATAAATCAGTCGTTAGTTTCTTTTCTATCTATATCAATTGTCAGTTTGATTGAATTTGAAACAAATGCGAGTTTTTTCGGGCCCTGCTTTTCTATTAAAACTGTGTAACCCCAATTTTTCTCGGATTTCATATCGGAAAATCTTAAAATAAAAAACAAGGGAGAAGATCAGTTAATTTTGATTTTCTCCCTTGTCTTTATAGAAAATGATATAATAGAAGTACTATATTCTTCAATACATCAATATCCCGGATTTTGCTGAAGATTTGGATTAGCATCTCTCGCGGTCTGAGGAATTGGAAAAATTAATGTATGATCATCTGCATCGACATTCTTCCACCCGGGAATTGGATCTAAGAATTTTCCAAAACGGATTTGATCTTGACGACCATAAACTTCCCATGCCAGTTCAAATCTTCGCTCCTGGTAAATATCTTCCAACGTTACGCTCGATTTCAACTTCGCAGGACTGTCAAAAGCTCTGGAACGAACAGCATTCACCAATTCGGTCGCAATATCGTTATCTTTCCCAAGTCTAACCAAAGCTTCCGCCTTCATGAGATAAACATCCGCCAATCTGAAAATTGCAAAATCGTTCTCCATATCACCATTCAATCCGTTTTCAAATTCCCATTTATAGCAACGAGCTCCTTCTTCCTGCTCCACTTGTCCCCATCCGTCGGCGTCAATGTTGTATTGCATATTGATATCAACCGTATGTATAAGAGGGCGTCCATGTGCTGTAATTAAAACGTTACCAGTGGCCGGGTCTTTCATTTCTCCTATAAGAAAAGACCATCCCAGCCTTTTATCATCCGGGTCATATGCTTTTACATATGGAGGCATAGCACTAATTCCGTTCCAAGTACCAACCTTGAGGTTTAATGCTATGGGATCGAGATAATGCAGTGTTCTGTAATGAATATTATTGCCCCCGTCAGCCGTACTGAAAACGATAGGGAATATGATTTCTTTCGAAACTTCATTGCGCACCGCAAAATTTGTTTTAAAATTAGGTTCGATAATGTACGGTAAACTCATTACCGTATCACATGCATCGGCACATTCCTGCCATTTTGGACCTCCATCAGGATTCCATACCATAGCATTCAAATACATTTTTGCCAATAATGTATATACCACTCCTTTGGTAATTTTACCATAACTCGAAGAGGTAACATCCGATCTTACTACTCCTTTTATGGCATTCAATTCGTTCATAACAAAATTATAAACATCTTTTCTGTTGGTTGTGGACGGCAAGGAAGTATCATTAAAATCAGTTACCAAAGGCACATTGCCATAATAATCGAGAAGAACATAATACCAAAAAGCTCTCACGCCTCTTATTTCGGCCAATATCTGTTCTTTATTTTGAACATTCTCCTGCGATTCAATCAAAGCCAATATTTTGTTGCAGGTAGATATACCACTCATGGCAGCATTATAAGAATTTACCACAATACTTGTATTGGGTGTCCACGTATGTTGTCTCAATTCTTTGAATTGTCCGCCATCCCACCAGTCTCCACCTTTTCGAGTGGGAGTGACGGCCATATCGGAAGAACATTCGCTTAATAGTAAAAAGCCGTCCGGACTAAATCCTTTTAATGTTCTGTAAATAGGTGCAATAAGGGAATTGAGCTGTGACTCCGTTTGACCAAATTGTTCGACGGGAAGCTGGTCGTAAACTTCTTCGTCGAGATTGGTGCAACTCTGAAAAAGAGTTAGGGTTATACTGAAAATAAGTAATAATATTTTATATCGTTTCATAGTTGTAATAAATTATCAATTAAAAACTTACATTTACTCCAAAAGATATTGTGCGTGCTTTTGGGTGATATTCTCTGCCTTCCACGCCGGGATCCAATCCCTCCATGTTAACCTCAGGATCCAGTCCGGTATAATTAGTGATGGTAAACAAGTTCTGACCTGTTACATATACTCTCAACCGGTTGATATAATTCCATTTAGAAACATTAAAATTATAAGATAAACTGGCATTGTCGAGTTTCACGAATGAACCTTTTTCGATATAAAAACTCGAATATTTAGGACTGTCGTTGAGCCCGAGGGTAAGAGCTTGTTTCAACACGTTTGCTCCAGGCAACCATTGGGTTGTAGCATACGACATTTTCGAAAAATTCAGCACGTCGTTTCCGTAAACGCCACGGAAAAAGAAATTCAACTCCCAATTTTTCCACGAAATATTATTGGATATCCCGTATGTCAATTTTGGTTGTGCATCCCCTATATAAGTACGGTCATCATTCGTCAATCCGGCATTCCCGTCAATCATATCATCGAGAATATAATGACCTTCCTCGTCCAATCCATAGCAAAGCCAGCCATAAAACGTTCCAACGGGTCTTCCTTCTTCAACGATGTGAGTAGTGTTATCCGACCCCCCTCTGATCCATGCCGATCCGGTTTAAATGGAAGTAGTCGAAAATTTATCGCTCGACAGTTTGGTAATTTCATTCTTGTTATGTGCCAAATTCAACGATGCAGTCCAACGTAAATCGGGTTTACGGATAATGTCTCCGGTCAGTAAAAATTCCACCCCTTTATTTGACATCGATCCAACGTTTGCCAACATTTCATTGAAAAGATACGGAGGAACCGGGACTTGATATGTGTAAAGCAAATCGTCTGTACGTTTATCATAATATTCAAACGTTCCGGAAATTCTCGAATTCAGGAAACTGAAATCCAAACCGACGTTCAACATTGATGTTTCTTCCCATTTTAAGTCAGGGTTTGCATTTTGAGAAATTTGGTATGCGCGATACCATTTTCCGTTATCGTAATATTGTCCCGAAGCTCCATAAAGTTGGAGTGATTGATAAGGATCTATGCCCTCTTGATTTCCGGAAGTTCCGTATCCTACTCTGAGTTTGAGTTCATCGAGTGCTTTGACATCGGCCAAAAATGATTCTTCGTTCATTCGCCACGCCGCAGAAAAGGACGGGAAAGTTGCCCATTTATGATTGGCTCCGAATTTGGAAGATCCGTCCCGTCGCACGGAAGCTTCAAATAGGTAGCGCATCTTGTAATTATAAGTTGCCCTTCCAAAAAATGAAATCAGACGCGTCATATTTTTGCCCGACCAAACGTCGGATGGACGAAGATTTTCTCCCGCTTGTAGATTGTTATACCCGAAAAAGTCCGTAACAAACTGTCGATTCTGTGCCCCCGAATTCTGATAATAATTATCTTCGTAAGAATAACCTCCTAACAATGTCATTTTATGATCGTTCACTTGAGTTTCATAATTGACAGTGGTTTCGAGTAATTCTTTGTCCCAAGTAGAATTTGTCCTCTGTGCAAATCCCTGTTCATTTCGGCCCCTTTCTGTTTGAGAATTATAATAAAGGCCATAATCATTGTTTGCTCTCTCTTTATGGAGTCTTAAGGATGCCGTAAATCCTTCAAAAGGTTTCAGTTCGGCATAGATGTTTCCAAAATAACGTCCCCCTTTATTCAGTCGAGAGTTGTATTCGATATTCCTCACCGGATTTCCCTGATCATATTCCTGGGTATCATACCAGCTACCATCCGCATTTTTCACAGGAACAACAGGCAACATATTATAAGCCAACACAAAGTTTCTCGTGTCGGTAGGTGAATAATCGCGAGTAGAAACAGATCCGGTTATTGAGATATTCAACATATCCTTTAATGCTTTCTGATTGAAAGTCATTCTTAAATTATAACGCTGTAGCGAATTATCCTTTACTACTCCTTGTAGATCGAAATAAGAAAAAGATGCCCTATAATTACTGTTTTTGCCGCCGCCTGAAAGTGAGATATTGTGATTCTGACTAAATCCCGTTCTCATGATTTCATCAAACCAATTGGTGTCAGCACCCAGATCCATCCCTGCCGTATTAATATTATGGCTTGAGGTATAATCACGATATTCTTTTGCTGAAAGTACTTCAGGTACGTTGGTTACATCACTTATTCCGATAAATCCATTATAATCTACCATTGTTTGATCAGCTTTACCTTTTTTGGTGGTAACCAAAATTACGCCACTTGCCGAACGAGATCCGTAGATTGCGGTAGCTGATGCATCTTTTAGAACGCTGATAGATTCGATATCTTGCGGGGCTACCGAATTCAAATCCATTCCGGGAACACCGTCGATGACCACAAAAGGAGCACTACTGCCGGTAAGTGATGATGTTCCTCTTAATCTTATAGTCTGCCCGCTGGTAATATCACCACTTCCACTGGTGATTACCAAACCTGCAACTTTGCCTTGAAGCAAGTCGGCAGCTGTTTGAGTAATTCCTTTGTTAAAATCTTTTTCAGATACATTGGCTATAGATCCCGTAACTTCTCTTCGAAGTTGTGTCCCATATCCTACGACCACAACTTCATCCAAAGCAGCCACATCTTCACGCATTGTAATGTCAATAGTCGATCTGCCATTTACGGCAACCGACTGCGGCTGCATTCCCACATACGAAAAATCGAGAACGGCATTGGCCGGAACATTCTCCAATTCGAACCTTCCATCCATGTCGGTAACCGTTCCCGAAGAAGTTCCCTGAATTTGAACCGTTACTCCGATTAATGGTTCTCCCGATGCATCTTTCACCGTTCCTCTAACGGTGCGATTTTGAGCAAACACACTGAACGAAAACAAGCAAAAAACCAGGAATAAAGCTCTTTTCGTCAGTTTCCATAAATTTTTTTCTTTAGGTGTCATAGATCATTTTTTTAAGTTAAATGTTTGCGATTTTTAATTAGAACAGGACAAATATATCAAATCAAAATAAATATTCAAAGTTTATGGTAATATTTTTTTATTTTAATCTTACAACTACGAAGAAAGATATAAATCAAAGCAATGTTAATTGATCCCCTTTCATGATTATTCACAACGAACACTTCGAAAGTGTAATAAAATTGATTTCCTTTGCACAAATTTTTTACTGACTATGCTTTCTGTCGAAAATATTACGGTTGAATTTGGTGGTTTTGTCCTGTTAAATGATATTTCGTTTGTAATCAACAAAAACGAACGCGTCGCATTGGTCGGAAAAAATGGAGCCGGAAAATCTACTTTACTCAAGATTATGGCCGGCAAACAAATGCCGACGCATGGATCGATAGCTTACCCAAAGGATATTTCGGTAGGTTATCTTCCTCAGCAGATGACTTTAAGCGATGCGCGAACGGTGAAAGCAGAAGCATCTACGGCCTTCGAACATCTGCAAAAGATGGAACGTGATTTGGAAAAACTGCACATCCAGCTTGCAGAACGAACCGATTACGAATCGCAAGAATACGGCCAACTTATCCAACGAGCAAGTGATTTGCAGGAGCTTCTGCAACTGTCGGGAATCCACAATTTCGAAGCAGAAGTCGAAAAGACGCTGTTGGGATTAGGTTTTTCGCGCTCCGATTTTGACAGGCCGACTCGCGAATTCAGTGGCGGATGGCGCATGCGCATAGAACTTGCCAAACTTTTGCTGCAAAATCACGACGTGTTGCTTCTCGATGAGCCCACAAATCATCTCGACATAGAATCCATCCAATGGCTCGAAAACTTTCTGGTTTCGCATTCCACGGCAGTAATGCTGGTTTCGCACGATCGCGCTTTTCTGGATAAGGTAACCAACCGGACTATCGAAATTATGCTCGGCAATATTCACGACTATAAGGTCAACTACAGCAAATATGTAGAGTTGCGTAACGAACGTCGGGAACAGCAACTTCGAGCATACGAAAATCAGCAAAAGCAAATTAAGGAAACCGAAGATTTTATCGAACGTTTTCGATATAAACCAACAAAATCCAATCAGGTGCAATCGCGTATCAAACAGCTCGAAAAAATAGAAATCATCGAGGTGGACGAAGTGGATAATTCGAAGCTGAATCTGAAATTTCCCCCGTCTCCCCGCTCAGGTTCCTATCCTGTCATCATGGAAAATGTGTCGAAAAAATACAGCGATCACACGGTTTTCTCGGATGTAACGCTTACCATCGAACGAGGAGAAAAGGTGGCTTTTGTCGGGAAAAATGGCGAAGGAAAATCGACGCTCGTTAAGTGCATTATGAATGAAATTCCTTTCGACGGCAAACTGCAATTGGGACACAATGTCAAAATAGGTTATTTTGCTCAAAATCAGGCACAATTGCTGGACGAAAATCTTACGGTTTTCGAAACCATCGATTATGTGGCCGTCGGCGATATCCGTACGAAGATTCGCGATATTTTAGGCGCTTTTATGTTCGGCGGCGAGGCATCGGAAAAAAAAGTGAAAGTACTGTCCGGCGGAGAACGTGCCCGATTGGCAATGATCAGACTGCTGCTCGAACCGGTAAATCTGCTCATTCTCGACGAGCCTACCAATCATTTGGACATGGCTTCGAAAGATGTGCTAAAGAAGGCTATTCGCGAATTCGATGGTACGGCAATTATCGTTTCGCACGATCGCGATTTTTTAGACGGCATCGTCAGCAAAGTGTATGAATTTGGGCATGGAAAAGTAGTTGAGCACCTTGGCGGGATTTACGATTTTTTGAATCGAAAAAACATCGACAATCTGCAAGCATTGGAACTTGCTACTCCGAATTCGGCGCAAAACGTTTCGGAGATGAATGAAACTACTTCGGCCGGCAAACTTTCGTATCAGGAACAGAAAGAGCGGAGCCGACTAACGAGAAAACTCGAAAAAGAAGTTGCAGACTTGGAATCTGAAATAGAATCCATCGAGAAAGAAATCGAGCTCCTCGAATCTCAACTATCCACTCAAAAAGGTTCTTCCGACACATCTCTGTATTATAAGCATCTCGAGCTTAATACGAAACTCGACACGTTGATGCAGGCATGGGAAAATAAACAAAACGAATTGAACGATTTTCTGAATCGAACCTGATTTAATTCTAAACAATAAACGCGGATTCGGCGTTAAGAATAAGCGCAAAAAATTAATTATGTGGCAAAAAATCAGCAAAATTATTCTTCAATTCTCGGGTTGGAAAATAACAAATATCATTCCCGATATTCCCAAATGCGTATTGGCTATAGCTCCTCACACCAGCAATTGGGATTTTTTGATTGCAAAATTGGCCTATACGTCCCTTGGCAGAAATGCCCATTTCCTCATAAAAAAAGAATGGTTTTTTTTCCCGTTCAACCTTTTTTTCAAAAGCATTGGGGGCATCCCTGTGGATCGATCAAAAAAACAATCGATGACGGACATTATGGCCGAAGAATTCGGCAAACGTGACCGGTTTCAAATCGCCATTACTCCTGAAGGAACGCGTAAACGTGTAACCGAATGGAAGCGTGGTTTTTACTATATCGCCGATAAAGCACAAGTTCCTATTGTACTCATCGGCCTGGACTATAAGAATAAAATCATTTCTTTTCTCGATGTTTTCACTCCCACAGGTCATGTGGAAGAAGACATGCTTACTATTCAATCGAGATATAAAGGATTGTCAGGCAAAAATCCCGACAATTTTTCTTCGTAACATTCATTGTCGGCTACGGACATTCCTTTGCTGCATTGTTTGCCGGTAAAGCATTTTCCGATGAGATATTTAATAAACCATCATCTTCTTTTCTCAAGCAATGGATCGAATAAAGTTGCCATAATTTTTTTTATTGCATGCTTTTTATTTTGGAAAAATACATGGCAAACGAGCGGTAAAGAAAATGCGTCCATTTACCGAAAGGAACGATGATAAGTGCCCATTGCGCCAACACCGTCAGATGAATGATGTACATCCATTGTTGGGTTTCGATCAGTCCCAAATCGATGAATAATCTGACCAAAAAAGCAGTAACTCCCATCAACAAAAGCCATATCACGAACAACCAGTCCGAAGGTTGCGAAAACCGGTTGAGCGATTTACTTTTCTTGATGCGACTCCCCACGAAATCGATCGTTACCACAAATATCAGAAAACTTTCGATGTATCCCAACGCGATAACAAAAATGCTTTGAGAGCCAAACCAGTTGAGAAAAACCGTTGTGAAAAGCAGCGACAGATAGGCAATCACGAGCACAAAATGCTCGAGCCATCGGAAATGAACGTCGCCGTCGCAATCCTTATATCGTTTTTGCGTGAACATGTGAACCAGCAGATCGCTCAGTGCCGATACATAATTTTTGAACGGAGCTTTCACCTTTGGCTTGATGATGGTGAAATACCACATTCGCAACAGGTTGGGAAGAAAAATTACCAGAAGAACAGTCCCGATTGCGGTCATTTCGAAATAGTGCCCAATGTGGAGCATGCGTTCGGCATCGAAATCCACGGAATCGGCAAACAATAAAACACCGGCAAACACCAGCAATAGTGCAGCAATGGTGAACGAGAGCGAGCGATAGAGCAGTCCCGACAACCCCGTCCAATCATATTGCGCAGTAAGCCATCTGCGGAGCGACATCATCAGTTCACCCGGATTGGCAGTTTGTGGACAATTGGCTGTGCATTCGCCGCAGTAATAGCACTCCCATGGTTTGAGCGACGATTTGATTTCGTCTTCGAGCCCCAGTGCACTGTATCGAACCATTTCGCGTGGAAAAGAATCGTCGGTGGTGGATAGCGAACATACTGCCGTACAGGTTCCGCAATTGTAGCATGCGTTCATATTTACGGCACCGTATTTTTTTAGTTCTTCCGAAAACTTGGGATTGATTTTTGTTGCCATTATTTTACCGGTTTATACGAAAAATATTCATCCATATCGTCGATTTCGCCAACAGCTACCATACCATATTTCACGAGTGTGAGAAGATAATAGGTAACGTCGGATTTGGACATTTGCAATTTTTCGGCCAGTTGCGGAATTGTCATTTCCTGCTCTTTCAGGGCATCGACGATGGCCTTTTTGATGCGATTGAACTCTTTGAGTTGTTCCTTTGCGCTATCGGGAACACCTTGCTTGTCCCGAAGATATTTGGCGGTTTTTCCGATTTCTATTTCCATAATTTTGTTAAGCTAAAGCATCAATCATACTCATCATTTCTTCACTCGTATAACCAATCAGGTTGATGGCATCTACCGGACAAACGGGAGCACACATGCCACAACCCTTACACACCATCGGGTTGACGGATGCAACCTTTCTTCCACCCGTTTCTATCTGTTCGATAGCATCGAAGGGACAGGCATTGCTGCATTTGTCGCACCAGGAGCAAATATCCTGATCGATTTCGGCGATAATCGGTTCCGTTTCGAGTGTCCCTTTGCTGATATACGAAAACGATTTTGTTGCTGCCGACAAGGCCGAATTTACCGATTCGCTGATGTTTTTCGGCCCTTGACAAGTTCCTGCAATTGTCACGCCATCGATCACGGTTTCCACCGGTCGGAGTTTCATGTGAATTTCGTTGAAAAAACGATCTCTGCCTTTCGGCAATTTAAGCATCGTGCCGATAGACTGGTCTGCTCGCGGCACCATTCCGGTTACCAGCACCACCAAATCGACTTCCATTTCCATCTCCTTCCCGGCCGAAAGAATATCTTTTACGGTTACGACCGTTTTTTTGCCTTCGGTACGAATTTCGGGGAGATTATATTCATCGAATTGCAGATACAGATCGCCCATTTGCAGCGATTCGGCATATAGCAACTCCTGCTTGCCATAGGTGCGGATGCCACGCGTGAGATGGATATTTTGAATACCTTTGAATTTCTTTTTAGCTTCTATGGCCGTGTGAATGACCGAAGTGCAGCAAAATCGCGAACAATACGTGTTTTCGCCCTCATTCTGACGGCTGCCGACACAATAGACATAAGCGATATTGTTTATTTTCTTGCCGTTGAACTCCAATGATTTGCCGGCAGATTTATCGACCAGTTGTTTAAATTCGGGCAAAGTGATTACAGTTTCGCTCGTTCCGAATCCATATTCCCCCTGTTTCGGCAAATAATGATCGTAGCCAGTTGCTACCACAATCGATCCTACATGCAGTTCGATGATTTCCATCGGATCGTCCTCTTTCTGCGGACGCCTGCGGATTTTCAACTCGAAATTGCCAATGCTTCCTTTGGTGTCCGTAACTTCCGTACCTGTTAGAATAGTTACATTGTTATACTTTCGTAAATCGCTTTCGATGCGGGCTGTCAGTTCGAAACCTTTTTCATCGGTCATAAACAGGCTGCCCCATTCGGCAGTGTGTCCGCCCAATTGGTTTTCCTTTTCAATCAGGATCACATTCGATTTTTTTTCGGCGAGCGACAGAGCTGCTTTCATTCCGGCAATACCGCCACCGATGACGGCGATGGTTTTTTCGGCTTCGAACTGATTGGGAAACAGCGGATCGGCATATCGCGATTTGGCAATGGCCGCCTTAACCAGCCGAATGGCTTTTTCGGTTGCACCGAGTTTGTCGTCGGAATGTGCCCACGAAGCTTGTTCGCGAATGTTAGCGTGGACATACGTATATTTGTTCAAATCGCCCCGTTCGGTAACATTGCGGAATGTGGTGAGATGCAATTTGGGTGAACACGAAGCCACAATCACTCCGTCGAGATTGTGTTCGTGAATATCCTGCACCATATCGGTCTGATTGGTATCAGAACAAGCAAACATGGTAGTTTTGGCTATCACCACACCCTGCTCGTGTTCTACGGCAGCGCGTACCTTTTCTACATCCACGTAGTCGGAAATATTTCCGCCGCAATGACAAATATAAACGCCTAATCTTTCTTTCATACGCTTTGACACCGGGTTAAGTAACTGATTGCTTCCGACGATGCCGAACCGGCCGATAGAATGGAATCGGGGATGTCCATTGGTCCCGAAGCCGTGCCGGCAACAAAAACCCCGTCGATACTGGTTTTGGCCGGACTGCCCAACAAATCTTGTTGCGCCACAAACTGCAGTGGATCGAGTTTGAGCGAATTGCCGTCGAATATTTTTCCTGCCGAAGGATTAGATTTTACACCCACCGAAAGCACTACCATATCGTGTTCGGCTTCCTTCACCACCCCTTCGGCTATATCTTCGTAACGCATAATAAGATTTCCGTTTTCTTTCTCGGTGATTTTGCCGATTTTTCCTTTCACAAAATTCACGCCCATTCCTTCGGCTTGCCGGTAAAATTCTTCGAATCCCTTGCCGAAGGCTCGAATGTCGATATAATAAATTGTAATATCTGCCATTGGTAAAGCGCCCATCAGCAATTGTGCCTGCTTCATGGAGTACATGCAGCAAATTTGTGAGCAAATGGGGTTGCCAACGGTGTTGTCGCGTGAACCGGTGCAGAGCACATAAGCGATGCGGTCGGGCACTTTACCGTCGCCCGGTCGCAAAATGGTGTTGTAGGGTCGTGTCGGAGCAATTTCGCGCTCCATCTGCATGGAAGTTATCACGTTTTTGTATTGACCGTAGCCGAAGCGGGGTATCTCGAGCGGATCGAAAAGATTGAAACCGGTAGCGAGGATGACCGTTTTGGCATGAAGCTCGTAATATTCCGTTTCCATCGTAAAGTCGATGCAATGCGTAGGACAGGCTTTTTCGCAAGCACCGCACAGGGTGCAGTTTTCGATATCGATGACAGCCGCTTTGGGATTGGCAATGCTGAATGGAATAAAAGCCGCCTTGCGACCGATGAGCCCGAATTGATATTCGTCCCGAACGCTCACAGGGCAGGCTTTTTCGCACAGTTGACATGCCGTGCAGTCTTCCACTCTTACATAACGTGGTTTTTTCGTGATTTGTGCAACGAAATCGTTGTCGCCTTTTTTCGCGATATGGGTTACCTCGCTTTCGGTGAAAACGGTGATATTTTTGTGTCGAGCTATTTCCGATACTTTTGGAGTCGTGATGCAAGCGGCACAATCGAGGGTCGGGAAAACCTTACTCAACAAAATCATTTTCCCGCCAAGCGAATGATCTTTTTCTACCAACAGCACCTTGTAGCCGGTGTTTGCAAGATTGATAGCTGCCTCGCCTCCTGCAATTCCTGCACCGATAACCAAGGCGTCGTACTCGATAATTTTTCTTTCTTCCATTAATTGTTGTTTGAATGGATGGTTTTTATCAGATAATCGTTGAAACTGCGCATTTGTTTCACAAAGGCCTCGCTGCAAACCGAGCACAAGGCGGCCATGCGCAGACGCGCAGGATCGATTTCCTTTTCTTTCATTTTTTCGTGCGTCATCGCCACGATGTTTCCTGTTTTTTCGGTACACGATTCGCCGAAAATACAATCGGTGCCGTCGGCAGCAATGAAAACTCCGTCGAAGCCTTTTTCGTAGGCATGCATAATCCACGACGGTTTGATACCGCTCGAACACGGAACGGTGATGGTATAAACCGTAGGCGGATAATGCAGTTTAAGCAATCCCGCCATGTCGATGGCGGGATCCGAAATCTTTTCGGTGGAAAATACGAGTATCTTCGCGTTCTTTTTGAAGGAATCCGACATTTCGAAACAGTTTTTTCGATGTTGGGGTTATTTCTTTCTCAGATAAACTTTGAAATATCCGTTCTCGTCGATCGATCCGAGATATTCGTGTCCCTGTTTGGTGCACCATTTCGGGATATCGATTTTTGTGCCTTCGTCGGCCGACAATACTTCCATCACATCGCCCACATTGATGGTGCCGATGGCTTTTTTTGCTTCCAAAAGCGGTCCCGGGCAGGCAGTCCCGCGTGCATCCACCGATTTGGCTATTGTCAATCCTTTCAATTCTTCTGTTGTCATGATGTTTGTTTTTTATGGTTTCCCCTTTTAGTCGAGGAAACGAGGTGAATATTTAATGTGAATATTTTTTTTGAGAAACGGTCAAATAAACCATTGCATGCTGCTTTCGCCTGCATCGGCAACGAAAGTGGTTGCTCCGGCAAAACGGAGATTGGGGTAATCGATCATTTCTTCTTTCTTGAAGCCCATCAGGTGCATCGACATTTCGCACACCGTGATTTCGATTCCGAGCTCGGCTGCTTCCTTGAACATTTCGTCGAGCGACATTACGCCTTGTTTTTTCATCAGACTTTTGATCATCATGGGCCCCATTCCGCACATGTTGAGTCTGGAAAGTTTCAGTTTGTTGCGTCCTTTGGGAAGCATGAATCCGAACATTTTCGAAATAAAATCTTTTCCTTTGGCTTTCTTTTTGGGATCGCGCAAAGCCGCCAATGCCCAAAACGAAAAAAACAGTTTCACTTGTGTGTCCATAGCCGCGGCAGCCAGCGAGATGATCATTCCGGCCAATATTTTATCCATATCGCCCGAAACAATGGCGATGGACAATTGATCTTTTCTCGAATTTTCCATTCGTGTGGTTTGAGCTTTCAGGGTTTCGAGTTCCGCCAAAAGCTTTTCCATGCTTATTTCTCCCGATTTTTCCATGTTGTTGATTTTTTGTAGATGAATACGATGCGAAATAAGGAAATATTTCCTTATTAAATTCTTTTTATCACGTGCAGAATCATACAATATTTTGTGATATGTATCACTTTTTCGATATCTTTGTCGTATGAAGAACGAATGCCTCAATTGTGCCTGCGTCATGAAATCGATGCAGTCGCTCAAAAGCTGTCAGTTGGAACAGCTCGAAAGTAATCATGCCGTAGTGCAATTTCGGAAAGGTGATCCCATCATCAAACAGGGAATGTTTTCGACCAACGTTGTTTTTCTGAAAAGCGGGTTGGTCAAAATTCATATCACGGGCCCTTATCACGAACAGATCGTGCGTTTGGCCAAAGCGCCTACCTATTTGGGTTTGCCAACCACAATCGGCGATAAAATCAATCAATATTCCGTTACGGCAGTGCAGGATTCCGAAGTTTGCTTTATCGATCTGAACATCTTTAAGCGCGTATTGGAAGAAAACAAAGACTTTTCGTCCCATATCATTCTCGAGTTATGCAAAAGCGAACTCGAAAGCTATCGCAGATGTGCCAACCGCACTCAAAAGCAAACGCGAGGCAATTTGGCTGATGTTTTGCTCGATTTGTCGGAAAACGTTTTCGAGTCGGCTGAATTCGTCTTGCCCATTTCTCAATCGGATATCGGCAATTTGGTTGATGCCAGTCGCGAAAGCGTGAACAGACTTCTATCCGAACTGATGAACGATGGAATCATCCGCATGGAAGGAAGGAAAATAGAGATTTTGAACAAATCTTCGCTGCAATTGATTTCGCAAAACGGATAAAGTGGCGAACCTCCATTGTGATTGTAGTGCCAATATGGATGGAATTTCCCCATTCCCACATAATTTCCATCATACGATTTTTTTACCGGCCACAGCGCGGATTGAAAATTATCATGTATTTTTGCAGTCGATAAAAAAATCGTATGGAAACGACTGAAGGCGAAAATAATTTGGACAAAAAGTTTCAGCGCGAATCGATTGCTCCCATGCACACGGCAGAACATATTCTGAACCAAACAATGGTACGCATGTTTGGTTGTCCGCGCTCGCGTAATGCCCATATCGAACAGAAAAAGAGTAAGGCCGATTATCTGCTCCCGCAACCGCCAACCGACGAACAGGTGAATGCCATCGAAACAGCCGTTAATGAAGTGATTGCACGCGATTTGCCCGTTACGGAAGAATTTATGTCAATGGAAGAAGCTTCTCATATTGTGGATTTGTCGAAATTGCCGGCCGATGTTTCGCAAACATTGCGTATTATACGCATAGGCGATTATGATGCATGCGCCTGCAGTGGGCTACACGTCAAACATACATCCGAAGTGGGACGATTCGAAATCATCAGTCACGATTACGCAGACGGGCGTTGGCGCGTACGTTTTAAGCTCAAAAACAATCACTTGTAAAAAAAACTCTAACATCGCATCTTTTTATCGATTATTGTTGACATGAAAAAGATTTTTCGATTTATACGCAAAGTCATTCTGTGGTTTTTCATTTTATCGATTGGCGGGGTAATACTCTATCGTTTTTTCCCGGTCGTATTCACCCCCCTGATGGGCATAAGGATGGTTCAACAAATCGCCGAAGGAGAAAAACCGGTTTTTCATCACCAATGGGTTTCTTACAACTATATATCGGATAATCTGAAACGGGCCGTAATTGCCTCGGAAGATCAGCGTTTTTTCGAACACAACGGATTCGACACCATCGAAATTGAAAAAGCACTGAAGGAAAACAAAAAACGAAGACGTCCTCGCGGTGCAAGCACCATTTCGCAACAAACGGCTAAAAATGTTTTTCTCTGGCCAAACTCATCTTGGGTGCGTAAAGGATTGGAAGCCTATTTCACGGTTCTGATCGAATTGATTTGGCCGAAAGAGCGAATTTTGGAAGTTTATCTCAACTGTATGGAAACCGGAAAAGGAATATATGGTGCCGAAGCCGTTGCCAACCAACATTTCAATACAACAGCCCAAAAGCTGACAGCTTCACAGTCGGCTCTCATCGCCGCTACGTTGCCCAATCCCATTCGATACAATTCGGCAAAGCCATCGGCCTATATCTTGCGTCGCCAATCGCAGATAATGGCGCAAATGAGATATATCCAATTGCCCGACAAAAAGATTACCGGAAAAAATCAAAATAATCAGTAGATTTCTTTTGCAACACGATACACACTCTCGGTGGCCATCAGCGAATAAAAATGAATGCTGGGCACCCCATGACGAATCAGCTCCTTACACTGGGCAATGCACCATTCCACGCCCACTTCCTTGGCTTCGTCATCCGTAGTGCACTTGCGCAATTCCCTTGCCAAATCTTCGGGAATGTTCGAACGAAAAACCTTCGGTAAAACGGTCAACTGACTCATCAAATGGATGGGTTTGACGCCGGGTATAATAGGGACGGTAATTCCCGCAGCACGACACTTATCGACGAAGTCGAAATATTTCCGATTGTCGAAAAACATTTGCGTTACCAAATATTCGGCACCATTATCCACTTTCATTTTTGTGTAATAGATTTCGGACTCCATGTTTGGTGATTCTTCGTGTTTTTCGGGATAACACGCCATACCGTACGAAAACGGATTTTCAGGCGCTTCAAACCGAGTCCCGTCATAGCCGATTCCTTTGTTGAAGTTGTTCACCTGAATTTGCAAATCGGTGGCATGTTCGTGGCTATCCATTTTTCGCTGTTCGATGTCAAGTTTATTGGTATCACCACGCAGCAACAGCAAATCGGTAACGCCGAGAAACGAAAGATCGATCAGTGCATATTCGGTTTCTTCTTTGGTGAAGCCTTTGGCAATGAGGTGAGGCACCGCCGTTATTCCGTATTTGTTTTGAATGGCAGCCGCAATGGCTACTGTCCCCGGACGTTTGCGAATATTAATTTTGCGGATAACCCCATCATCCCCTTCCTTATAAATATTTTCGCTGTGATGTGTAGTTATGTTGATATATTTCGGGTCGAATTCCTTCAATCGGTCAATTGTCGTGAAAACATGTCGAATACTGTTTCCTTTGAGAGGAGGAAGCAACTCGAAGGAAAACGCCGTTTTCCCCGCATTTGAATTGATCAATTCCGAAACGCTCATATTTTTGATGATTATTTAAAAATTGCTCTTATTATATCCATTCCGTTGGCATAGATCACAAGCCCCAACAATAAAACCATACCGGCTATCTGTGCATATTCCATAAACTTCTCGCTCGGCTTGCGACGTGTGACAACTTCGTAAAGGAGAAACAACACATGTCCGCCATCCAATCCGGGGATAGGGAGTATATTCATAAAGGCAAGAATTACCGAAAGAAAAGCGGTCATCATCCAAAATGCATGCCAGTTCCAAGTTGGCGGGAAAAGACTTCCGATTGCACCAAAACCGCCCAAAGACGATGCTCCTTCCTTAGTAAATACGTATTGAAACTGATTTACGTAATCTTTCAGCGTTTGAATGCCCATTTTTATTCCGGCAGGAAATGATTCGAAAAATCCATATTCAAGCGTTACCGTTTGATAGACTTGCATTTCGTTTTTCGGATAAAAACCCAGATATCCGGCCGTATCCACTTTGGCAACGGTAGAATCCAAAATGCCTTTTCGGTAAAAATCGAGTACAATCTCCTGATTTTTATATTTCGACAATTCTTCTCGAAAATCATTGAAGGTAGGAGTAATTACGCCATTGATCGCGACCAAACTGTCGCCGGGCATCAAGCCGGCCTGTGCGGCTCCCGAATTAGGCTGAACATCATAAACAACTGTCGGCAGACGAAACGAGGCAAATCCTTGCTTGGACGACATCAATGTTTGCATGAAATTTTCAGGGATATCAATGGTAACTTCCCGGCCGTCGCGCAATACGGTAACTTGGCGCGCATCGGCTACATCGAGCAATGTGCTCACCCCATATCGTTCCAATTCCTTTCCATCGGCTCTGAGCAGAATGTCTCCATCCTTAAATCCGGCCTGCTGTGCAGCTTGACTGAATTCCATTCCCATCGTGGCATTTTTCATCGGCAAATAGGTATCGTTCCAGGTGAAAAGCACCATCGAATAGATGAAAAAAGCAAGAATAAGATTGAACAAAACGCCGGCAATCATCACCAGTAAACGCTGTCCTGCCGGTTTCGATCGGAATTCCCAAGGTTGTGCAGGTTGTTGCATTTGTTCCTTGTCCATCGATTCGTCTATCATTCCGGCTATTTTCACATAACCACCCAAGGGCAGCCAACCTATTCCGTATTCCGTTTCGCTGTTTTTGGGTTTATATCGAAAAAGAGCGAACCAAGGATCGAAAAACAGATAAAACTTTTCGACCCTTATTTTGAAAATTCGGGCAAACAGATAGTGCCCGAATTCGTGAAAAACGACGAGAATAGACAAACTTAATATTAATTGTAATGCTCTGATTAAAAAAGTCTCCATGTAAATATTGATGAGTTGAGTTGTTTATTTTATTCGTTGTATCAATTCAGTTGCCACCATTCGGGCTTCGGCATCGGTTGCAAAGTAGTCGTCGAGCGAAGGCGACTCCAAAAACGAAACTTTTTGCATGGTGTATTCGATGACGTCGCTCATCGGCAAAAATCCGATTTCTTCGCGCAAAAACGAAGCTACGGCTATTTCGTTCGCAGCATTCATGATGCATGGCATGTTTCCGGCTTTAGCCACAGATTCGTACGCAAAAGCAAGATTTCGGAACTTGTCGGTATCGGGTTTCTCAAACGTCAAACTGCCCAAAGTCGCAAAATCCAAAGGCTGTATGTTCAGATTCAACCTTTCGGGATATGAGAGTGCATACTGTATGGGCAATCGCATGTCGGGTTGACCGAGTTGGGCGATCACCGAAGTATCTTCGAATTGCACCATCGAATGAATGACAGATTGCGGATGCACCACGATTTCGATTTGCGAGGGAGTCACATCAAACAGCCATCTGGCTTCGATCATCTCAAACCCCTTGTTCATCAACGTGGCCGAATCAATCGTAACTTTCGCTCCCATATTCCAATTGGGATGGGCAAGTGCCTGAGTCTTGGTCACTTTTTTCAATTCGTCCACCGAATAGCCACGAAAAGGGCCACCCGATGCAGTGAGGATTATCTTTGAAATGGCATTGTTGCCTTCGCCATTCAGACACTGAAAGATGGCCGAATGTTCGGAATCTACCGGCAAAATAGGTGTTCGATAATGAAGAGCCAGTTCGGTAATCAGTTCGCCGGCAACCACCAGCGTTTCCTTATTGGCCAAAGCGATGGTCTTTCCGGCCTTGATGGCTTCTATCGTCGGTTTCAATCCCGAAAAGCCGACCATCGCCGTCAGCACGATATCGATAGGTTGGCTCTGCACGACTTGAGCAATCGCCTCACTCCCACTCCACACCTTCATCGGCAAATCAGCCAAAGCCTCCTTCACGAAAGCATACTTTGCCTCATTGGCAATCACCACCATTTCGGGGCGAAAGCGACGAGCTTGTTCCACCAGCAATTCGGCATGATTGTTGGCCGTGAGTGCATACACCTCGAACCGGTCGGGATGTTGCGAAATCACGTCGAGTGCCTGCGTACCGATGGATCCTGTGGAACCGAGTATGGCGATGGATCTTTTTTTATCTTCCATGAGCAAAGGGTTGTCCTTTAAACCGTGCAAAGGTACATGATAATTTTTAATCCACATACCCACTGAATAAAATTTCAATCCTAACCATTCTGAAAATGTTTCCAATGAGGAGGTTATGGGTTAAAATGATTTACCGATTTGCCGGTGAATTCCGGTCATAACTGTCTCCTTATCTTAAAGTGACAAGCACTGCCGTCGGGCAAAAGACAAGCTGTTTGATCCGTCAGCTGACGGAGAGTTGTTTGTCTTTTAGCGAACAAACAGCTGTCGGATCGATGAGGAGATGCATTTTTTTTGCATTCAAGTTGCGCTGACGCTAAACATGAACGAGCGGGAATAACTCAAGCATCGACAATTTCCTCATCAATGAATCGTTGAATCGATAAATCTTCAAATCAACACTATTATTTCTTTGCACTACTTGCCCTCTCCTATCATGGCATTGTAACAATCCAAAAGAATTAACGTTATTCGTAGAGCGAGGAGAGTTTTTGCAACATATCGTCGATGGAATGTGCAGTCATGGTCAGATTGTCTTTGCGAATTGTCCACGATCGACTCACGTCGTCAATCGTCAACTCCACCGGAGACTGATTGTCGATACGGAATCCTTTCCTCGAAAGGGCTTTGGTGGTCCATCGGGCCATCAATCCGTCGGGACGACTTACACGAGTGGCAATGGTTTTGTCCAAAAGTTTTTTAACAACAAAACTACCATATTCCTTATCAAATTCGTAGGAAGGATTTTTGAATACGTCATCTATTTTTCCGGTCAGCACCATATCTTCGGGTGTACCCATAATCACCCGATGACTTTTGTCGAGCAGCCATATTTTGTCGGCAACTTGCATAGCCGTTTCGATTTCGTGTGTCGAGAGCAATATGATTTTTTTCGTGTCGCGAGCTAATTTCTGCAACAAAAGCAAAATACGGATTCGGTTAGATAAGTCGAGATGCGAGGTAGGTTCATCCAACAAAATTACTGAAGTATCCTGTGCCAATGCACGTGCAATGAATGCCCGTTGACGTTCACCATCCGACAATTCGTTGACGTTTCGTTGCTCAAACCCCTTCAAATTTGTCATGTCGATAGAACGATCGACCAACTCTTGATCCTCGTCGGTAAGTTTTCCCAACCATCCGGTATAAGGATCGCGTCCAATGGAGATAAGCTCACGCACGGTGAATGATGCCGGCGGTTGATTGTCGGTGAGAACTACGGAAATTAAAGTAGCCCTTTGTCGGGTGGGAATCTGTCGAATATTTTTGTCGTCGATGAAAATTGTTCCGCTCAAGAGGGGTTGCAAACACGCAATAGAGCGAATCAGGGTAGATTTTCCACATCCGTTTGGGCCAATCAAAGCGATCAGTTCCCCTTCACGGGCTGAGAGATTCAATCCCGATTGCACAAAAATCGGTTGTTTTCGGGAGAAATAACCGATGCTCACATTTTGCAACTGGAGGTGCGACACGAATTTGCGAAACTATTTACAATAATTAGAAATGCGATTGACGAGAAATGGTTTAAAGACTGATTAATCCTTCAGGCAATCCCATTCGGATAATTTTTTGATCATCGTCTATTTCGGTAATGAAATCTTCTGTTGCGGGAATCAAATGTTCGGTTTCTGAGCCGGCTACTACAAAAAGCACGTTCATTGTGGAATGATCAACAAATGTGATTTTGCCGATTTCGCCCATTTTTTCGTCATGCACTGTGTAGCCCACGAAAAAATCGAAATTGGGGGCATTATCCGCAGCAACAGATTGTACAACAGTGCGCGGCAAAAATACGGGAGTATTGCAATATCTCGCAGCAACAGACTGATCGTCGATGCCTTCAAACTTTACGTAAGCGGAAATATCGGTATGAAAGCGCATTTCTTCAACAAAAAAGGGGACAAAAATGCCGTCGATGTCAAAAAAATAAAACGATGAATCGATGTCGGCATAAGTCTCTTTATCGAAAAGAAGCACAATTTCGCCTTGGATGCCGTGAGGTTTGAGCAGACGCCCGATCTGCAAAACGTCGTTATCGGTAATCATAGGCCCAATCAGCGTTTGCGTTGCATTTTGATGGACTTTAGTTTTTGAGGCGATGCATTTGCCTTCATATCCGCTAAGTGATAGGTTTCGTCGAGCATGATTTTTCCATCAGACAATTCGTATAAATCGCTAAAAATTTTGGCATTATCCACATCTTTGTTCCATTGCATGTACGATTTTTTCATCTGACTTGCCAACATGCGCACCAAATGATCTTTTTCCGTCCCATCTTCCATCGCAGCTGCAATCTTGATCATGCGTTCGAGTATTTTGCCATAATGGCGATATTTCATCGTAGGACGACTGTAATCGATATGACCGGGAGGGGTATTTAGCTCCTCTTGCTTGATGACTTCGTAGGGATAGTCGATATCGAGCTTGAAATCGGACATTATGGCCAAATGATCCCAGAGGATGTGTTTAAAATCATTCACATCACGTAAGTGAGGAAACATATTTCCCATGATGTTGATGATTGCATACGCACATTTGGTACGTTCTTCCCGATTTTTGACGGTTACGCAGTAATCCACCATATTCTGAATGTTGCGTCCATATTCGGGCATAATCAATTTTTTCTGTTGTGTATTGTAAATCATATTTTTATCTGAGTTTGAGTACGTCTCCTTCAGTGGGAACGTATTCATAATTTTTTTTGTTCAACTTATACAAACTCGAGACGCGAATGCCGTATTTCTGAGAAATACTATACATCGACTCGCCAATCTGCACCACATGCTCAAAATATGGCTTGTCGGCTTTCGATTTTTTCTTTTCGAAATAAACGATATCACCCTCGCTCAACGGGAAATTTTCGGGAACTTCGTTGTATTTGAGCAAATCTTTCGTTTTAAATCCAAATTCTTTGGCAATACTTTCGAATGTGTCTCCTTCGATAGCAATTACGTACACCAATCCGTGTGTCTTGTAGGGTTGATGTTTCCACTCGGGATGTTCGGCCAATTCCGACGATCGCGACTTTGAATCGTTTTTTCTATAGTTTTTATCGTCGAATCGATACAATTCGTAATCTTCGATAAGTTTGATCAGCTTATTGGCATAGGCTCTGTCGGTAGCATAGCCAGTGGTTTGCAAACCGCGCGCCCACCCTTTGTAATCGGTGATTTGAAGATCGAAGAGACTGCGATAGCGTGCACCGTTCGACAAAAATTCCGAATGATCTCTATAAGAATCTTCCACACTGCGATATTTGCGAAAACAATCGTTTGGGCCATCGTCCGGCGCAAAAACTTTAGGGCCTTCCCATCCTCTGTGGCATTTGATGCCAAAATGATTGTTGGATCGAATGGCCAAATCACTCATACCGGCACCTGACTCGAGCAAACCTTGAGCAAGTGTAATAGATGCCGGAATTCTGTATTCGCGCATGTGATCAACTGCAATTGGGCTATAGCGAGTAATGTATTTCTCGTATGCAGGATTACGATTTTGAGCAGAAATGCCAAAAGTAGCAAGAAATAAAAACAACAAAACGAGCCGGCATAATGAATTGTGCGTATATTTGTCGAGTAAAACGGTCATTATTGTCGATCTTTTTAAAATATAAATCAGAATAATCGCATGAAAGAAATCAATCTAACCACAAAGATAACGGTTTATACCATTGAGGAGTGCAACGAAACAGAAAAAAATCTGATTGAAGCCGCAAAAAAAGCCACCCAACATGCTTATGTACCTTATTCGAAATTTAGCGTTGGAGCTGCAGTATTGCTCGAAAACGGAGAAATAATCTCGGGGAACAATCAGGAAAATGCCGCTTATCCTTCGGGATTGTGTGCCGAACGGACGACTGTCTTTTTTGTAAACGCCAACTACCCCGATCAAAAAATCCTGACAATTGCGATTGCGGCTTTCTACAAAGGAAAATTTACAAAAGAGGTGATCACTCCCTGCGGCGCATGCCGACAGGTACTACTCGAAGTGGAAAATCGCTTCGATATGCCTATGAAAATTTTGATGTATTCCGAAGAAGGAATTTATTGCGTAGAAAGCGTAAAAGACATTCTGCCGCTCAGTTTCGGAGACTCAATGTTGCGATAAAAGAAATCGGAGTTGATTCCCGTCAGAACTCAAAACGATGTATCCTCGATACCTACAAGAAACCATTTCCCATTGTTTTGCTTGAAATAATAATTGGCATAAATGCCATTATCAATTCCACGAAGCTCGACAATGGCCGAATCGGAAGTAAAACGAACCCGTTGCAAATATTGATCGTAATCGCGTGAAACGTAAGTGCTGTCATATGATAGGTCGAGGTATTCCCAGTCCTGTTTTTCAATCACTTCCTGCATGGGTGCAAGGCCTTCGTCGTAAGGGTTTCCCACAATTGCGTAAATCGGAAACGATATACGTTTTAATTGAAAAATTCGATCGTCGTTGAAATTTTCAAAGAAAGTGGAAAAATCTTCGATTTGGGATTGATTTTTCGAAACGGAAACGGTGGATTTTGATGCGTTTATGCCATCGGAAAAGTGCTTTGGTGAATCCTTTGTGGTACACCCTGAGCCGAAAGTGCTTATCAAAATGAAAAGCAATGCGATAACCTTCATTTTTTGTCTTTAAAATATGATGCAAAATTACATATAAAACCATTACATTATCCTGATTATCCGATAAAAATAACTACAAATTCGATAAATTTCTTCTTTCGCCCATGCAGATGCAAATTCCTGCTTCTCGAAACCACTCGTCTGTTACGATAAAATAAGTCGCCGAAGTGAGCAGGATTATAACTCCGATGTTGTCTTTCGTTTTCATCAAAAATAGCTATCTTTGTTCGAATAAAACGCTTGTAAAATAAATGAACCTACAAGAACAAGTAAATGATTTGATAGCGTCACAACGCAGCGAGTGGAAAGAATTTGACGAGGCTCTGCTCCAACTCGATAACATAAAAGTTAAAACATTCCGCTGGGGAAAAGATGTTTCGGTCAGCGTTCAATTCAATCCCGGAAGAATGGTTTCGACGGCGGCTAACATCGACAAACAAAGCATCGAACACCGGCCCTGCTTTTTGTGCGAAGCCAACAGGCCGAAGGTGCAACGAGGCATTCCGTTTCTCGACAAATATTCGATTCTTGTCAATCCGTTTCCTATTCTTAAAAACCACCTCACTATTCCCATTCATTCACACGTACCTCAACGCATTCGCAAAAAAATTGGCGACATGCTCTCGTTGGCCGAAATGCTACCCGATTATATCGTTTTTTACAACGGGCCCAAATGCGGAGCATCGGCACCCGATCATTTTCATTTGCAGGCAGGTCTTAAAACTGCCGTTTTGCTTCAGGGCGAAAACGAACTTCGATCCTGTCTGATCATCGAATCTTCGACGAAAGAGGAAGCCGAAGAACGATTCGAAGATGTTTATCATTATCTCCGAAATCGTCAACCCGAAGAAGATGAGCCCATGCTCAACATCATAGCCTATAAGGAAAACGAAAATTTCGTTTTGCACATTTTCCCGCGTAAAGCACATCGCCCCCGCCAATATTTTCTGGAAGGAAAAAATCGATTGATGGTAAGTCCCGGAGCAATCGATATGGCGGGATTGATCATTGTGCCCCGCGAAGAAGATTTCGAAAAAATAAAACCCGAAGAGATCGAAGATATTTATTCACAGGTTTCGATGCCTATCATTTAATTTTTATGAAAGATCCGGAAATCATTCTTATGATCATCAATAGCGAAGATCGTCCCGGAGTAACCTCGGGATTGACCGAAATACTTGCCCGTCACGATGCATTTATTCTCGATATCGGACAAGCCGATATCCATCGCAACCTTTCGCTGGGGATTTTGTTCATGGCCCAAAATTCAGGCGAAATCATGAAAGATTTGCTCTTTAAGGCATACGAGATGGATGTAAACATTCGTTTTAACCCGATATCGAAAGAGCAGTACAGCAATTGGGTCAGCCTGCAGGGCAAAAACCGCTACATCATCACACTCTTGGGCAGAGTGCTTACTGCAAAGCAGATAGCAGCAGTTTCGAAAATCGTTGCCGATCAAAATCTGAATATCGATAACATTGTCCGACTCACCGGTCGCGTGCCACTGGATGAAAAACAGCGCTCCCTCAAATCGTGTGTCGAACTCTCGGTGAGAGGAACACCTTCGGATCGCCGCTTTATGCAGGAAGAATTTTTGAGGCTTTCGTCCGAACTCAATTTCGATATTTCGTTTCAGGAAGAAAGCATGTATCGACGAATGCGACGGCTGATTTGTTTCGACATGGATTCGACCCTGATTCGCACCGAAGTTATCGATGAACTTGCAGAAAAGGCAGGAGTTGGCGAAGAAGTGAAAGCCATCACCGACGCAGCCATGCGGGGCGAAATCGATTTTCAGGAAAGTTTCCGTCAACGTGTCAAATTGCTCAAAGGACTCGATGTATCGGTGATGCGGGAAATAGCGGAAAATCTGCCCATAACCGAAGGTTTGGATCGACTAATGACAATATTGAAAAAAGTCGGATTCAAAACGGCCATTCTTTCGGGTGGATTCACCTACTTCGGCAATTATCTGAAAGAGAAATACGGTTTCGATTATATGTATGCCAACGAACTCGAAATAGAAAACGACAAACTTACGGGGAATTACATTGGCGATATTGTGGACGGAAAGCGCAAGGCCGAGCTACTCAGATTGATTGCTCAAGTCGAAAAAATCGACCTTCGACAGACGGTAGCCGTTGGCGATGGGGCTAACGATTTGCCCATGCTCGGTGTAGCCGGATTGGGAATTGCCTTTCATGCCAAACCGAAGGTGAAACAAAATGCCGAGCAATCATTATCGACCGTCGGAATCGACGGCATTTTATATTTTCTCGGATACAAAGATTCGATGTTGGATAATTATTGAAAATTTGTTTCGTAAACAAACTGTTTATAGTTTAATCATTCAAAATCATCACAATGGGTAAAAATCCGGATTCTATCACACCGGTCAATCAACTGATCTGTTTTGTGGATACCGACACAGGTATAAAACTGTGCGAACTTTCGGCAAAACTCATCTCGCGAACACACGAATCGTCTATCACGCTGCTTCAACTGATGAACAAAGAACAGGCTGCAGGGATAGACAATCTCGAGAAATACAAAAACGACACATTTCAATCCACGATCGAACTATGTAAAAATAGAGGAATCACAATTCGCATTTTCGTAAAGATTTCCGAAAATTTTTTGGACGATATCGTCAACATGATTGATGAATTTGGATACAATTTCCTTTCGATAGGCATTCATCGGCAAATTATCGACGACTCTGCATGGCCACAAAATATGAACCTGCAAAACAACGAATCCCCAACGGATTGGAAAACATCAAATGCAAATGACGACGATGTTGTTGCCAAAAAAAACGATATCGTCGAAAAGCTTTCGTCGTTACTCAATCGAGTAATGATTATGACAGGCATCTTTATCAATAAAGATTTTGAAAAGATGAATCATATTTTTATACCTTTACTCGACAACAAAGATATTCCGCTTTTCAGGTTTGTCAACTCTTTCTCTACCAAAGAAGTATCATCGGTAATTACCTGGGATGCGGTCGGCATCATCGAGAATAATCCGGATCTGAAAAAAATGTATCGAGATAAATTACGGAGCAGCGATGGCAAATTTACCCTGTGGGATACAAACAAAAAAATAGATTGCAATTTTATAGAACAGCAGGATTTGATGATTATTGGTCTCGAAAGTTGGTGCAAACTCATAGGAACAGCCCTCTCGTGGTTTCATGCTCTGCCTTCAACCTTAATCATCAAAGACAAAACAGATTGAAAATCATGACTCAAAAAGAAATACAAGATACTTTATCGGCCGTCAATCGTGCAATCGAAAACAATCGGCTCAAAGATGCATTCGATGGCATAAAAGCTTTGCTTGACGGACAACAAAATTGGGCGCTTACCGACCGTCTGAACGAACTCGAAACCAATTACCGGTATATGATTCATTATCTTACTGATGGCGGAAAAGATCCCGATCAGCGCAATATATACCGGCTATTGCAACGCAATACATACAAACTGGCGCAGGATGCGGCCGAAAATTTGTGCATGAAAACGAGCCCGTTGCTCTTTTTCGAAAAATCGCGAGTATTGATGATTCGTCAGCCAATTTCGATAGACGAATATCGTGAAATGATAAACAAACAGATAGACACATTTGCAGTGCTCGATTTATTAGAGGATGGGTACGAAAAAGATTCGCGAATGAAACTCAATGCACAAGCTCATGAAAACACGGTTTCGGATCTTTTTTATGCCGTTTTTGCAGGCCCTCGTGCCAATGATGATCTGATAGAATCGTATCGTAACTTTATGAATGATACCAACATCCCGATCAACGACAAATGTATGCTCGTATCGGCACTGACAATGAACGTGATGCAGCGGTTTGACTCTAAAAAAATCGGATTTATGATCGACGTGGCTCAGTTTGGAGTACCCGAAACGGCCATCAGGGCAATTATCGGATTAATTCCCGTTTTTCAGATTTATGCTTCACGTTGGAAACTGTATCCCGAAATCGGCAACCGGTTGGAAGTTTTGGCTGACGATGCGTTATTCACTCGTCGTACAATGTTTGCCATCATACAATATATTCAAGCACGCGAAACGGAAAAAATCGCACGAAAACTTACCGAAGAAATTCTTCCTGAAATGATGAAAATAAGCCCGATGATCGGGAAAAAAATCAATTGGGACGAATGGATGGGCGAAAGCAGCTTTGACGACAAAAATCCCGAATGGCAGAAAATTCTTGACGAATCGGGATTGAGCCAAAAGCTGGAAGAGTTCTCCGAAATGCAACTCGAAGGGGCTGACATTATGCACTCCACTTTTTCGAATCTGAAATCCTATCCTTTTTTCCACGAAATGAGCAACTGGTTTTTACCCTTCGATGGGCATCATTCGCAAGTACAACAACTCATTTCGGACCTCGAAGATAGCAATCAGCTTTTAAAATCGCTTATCGAACAACCTATCATCTGCAATTCCGACAAATACTCGTTTTGCTTCAGCATTATGTTGCTGCCGGCAGAATATCGCAAGATGACGATTTCGCAACTTTCCGCCGAAGGCGATGAAATTCAGAAGATGATGGAAGAAGGCATGGCTCTCAATCCCAACCAAAAGGAGGAAATGATTTGTCGGCAATATTTGCAGGATTTATACCGCTTCCATAAACTTTTTTCTAAAAAGTCCGATTTCATCGACATCTTTGCTCTCCCACTCGATTTTCACAAAATCGAAATATTAAGTCCGATTACGGGAACGCCCGAAAATCTTCAGCGAATAGCACTCTATTATTTCGAGAAAAATCACTTCGAAGAAGCGCTTGAAGCATATACCTTATTGGCCGGCAAGGGATTGCAAAATGCCGAAGTGTGGCAAAAAATAGGTTACTGCCGTCAAATGTTGGGCGATATTCGCGGTGCACTCGATGCTTACCTCAATGCCGACCTCATCGACGAAAACAACCCGTGGGCATTGCGTCGGATAGCCCAATGCTATCGTTTGCTCAAGCAGCCGAAGGATGCACTCGAATATTATCGTCGACTGGAACAACTAAAACCGAACGATTTAAATATCCAACTCAACATCGGGCATTGTTATCTCGAACTGAAAAATTTTGCAGAAGCTCTCAATTATTATTTTAAGGTCGAACTCATCGATGGCAGCAATACTCGAGCTTGGCGTTCAATCGCCTGGTGTGCTTTTCTGTCCCGAAAATTCGATATCGCACGGTCCCATTATGCCAAAATCATCGAATCGAAGCCCAATGCTCAGGACTATATGAATGCCGGACACGTAGAACTTTGTACGGATAATATCAAAACGGCCATAGAACTTTATGAACAGTCGCTCAAACTGTCAGATAGCTTTGATGTATTCATATCGATGTTGCACGAAGATAAGGATGAACTTCGCGAAGCAGGCGTCAATATCGAATTATTGCCAATTATCGTGGATAAAATCAAGTACGATCAGGAAGAAAATCAATGATCATCTGTTGAACATGAAATTGAGTTATGATTTGTAAAGATTTTTTTTCACGATAAAATCATACACTTGCGAAGGAACAAAAGCCCGCATGTTTTTACCTGCTTTTATGCCATCTCTGACAAAAGTGGATGAGATTTCGACAATCGGAGCGGCAGCGCAATGTACATTCGATGAAAATTCCGAAGGAATTGTGACAGGTGCCCCTGTTCTAGGATAAATAAGGATTTGATATTCGCGGCGAAGGCGCTCATAATCTTTCCACTGATCGAAGATTATCCAATTGTCGCTGCCAATAATCAACGTAAATTCGGTATCGGGATTTTCGCCCGAAAGTTTTTCGAGTGTATTGATGGTATACGACGGTCGCTTCATGCGGAATTCGACATCCGAAACCTGCAAATTGTCGAAATCGCGCAAAGCAATTTGAACCATTTCGAGGCGGATATCGTCGTCCAACAAATCGTCGGCCTCTTTCAACGGATTGTGAGGCGTTACCACAAACCACACTTCGTCCAGATAAGTAAATTCGCGCATATAGTTGGCCAAAACCAAATGACCTACATGGATGGGATTGAAAGTTCCCGAGAATATTCCGATTTGTTTTTTATTCATTTCCATCCAATTTCGGATAGAGCATAAAGATCATAACAGCTATTCACCGAAATTTTCGACCTTTTAGCATTCGGGCATATCGCGAATCATACTTTTTTAAATAGCGATATAAGCCACAGCAACAAAATTGCTCCTACCAACGACGTAACGAGACTTCCGATAATGCTACCGTCGGGGCCAATGCCCAACAGTCCGAAAACCCATCCACCGATGACTCCGCCAACAATACCTACCACAAGGTTGATGAGCAGTCCGAAGCCTCCGCCTCTCATTATTTTACCAGCCAGCCATCCGGCAACTGCACCGATGATAATAAACCATAACCAATTCATAATTTTCTGATTTAAAAGTTGTCTGTCGGGTTGCAATTTGCAATCGATCATGTAATAATATCGTTATTAACATCTCAGAATTGGAAATTGTTTACAACAAAGAAACAATTCCTCATCAACACATCCGGTTTTTATAATCTTCGTACCCGAATTGCCGATAAAGCACAAATTCGTTGTCTTTCGTCCAGAGACCGATAGAAGGATGCGAAACCCCATTGAACATGGTGGTTTTGACAATGGTATAATGAATCATATCTTCAAAAACAATTCGATCGCCCACCTTCAGAGGCTCGTCGAACGACCAGTCGCCCATGAAATCGCCACTCAGGCAACTGTTTCCTCCCATGCGGTAAGTGGGCTTCCCCGCAACAGCCTCCTGATAAGCGCCCCGAATAACCGGTTTGTAGGGCATTTCGAGACAATCGGGCATGTGGCATGCAAACGAAACATTGAGCATTGCGGTTTTCACACCGTGATTTTCGACGATGTCCGTAACGGTGGATACCAAAGGACCTGTTTGCCAAGCAAACGCGCTTCCGGGTTCCAGGATAATCTCAAGATGTGGATAACGCGATTTCAGATCTTTCAATAGTCCGATCAGATGTTCGATATTATAATCTTTGTGCGTCATCAAATGTCCACCACCCAAATTAAGCCATTCGAGTTGTGGGAACAGATGACCGAACTTGCTTTCCACCACTTTCAGGGTTTCTTCCAACGCATAAGAATTATTCTCGCACAGGTTATGAATATGCAAACCCGTGATGCCTTCGGGCAGCTTGTCGCCAAGTTTATCGGCCGTAATTCCAAGACGTGAACCGGGAGCACTCGGATTGTACAAATCGGTTTCAACAACCGAAAATTCCGGATTGATGCGCAGTCCGCATTTAATGGGTTTGTCCGAAGACTTGACTTGCGGATAAAACCGTTCGAGCTGACTAAGCGAATTGAAGGTAATATGACTGCTATATTTTAATAAAACGGGAAACTCCTCGTCGGTGTAAGATGGCGCATAGGTATGTGCCGGACGGCCCATTTCCTCGAAAGCGAGTTGAGCTTCGGCCACAGAGCTTGCGGTAGATTGTCCGATGTATTCACGTATAATAGGAAACGATTTCCATAAAGCGAAAGCTTTGAAAGCCAAAATAATATTCACACCTGCCCTATCCTTTACCGAACGGATAAGTTGGAGATTTCGTCGAAATAACTCTTCTTCCATCACATAGCATGGAGAAGGAATTTTAGAAAAGTCTATCATTTTCGGATAATTTGTTTAGCCGACAAAGGTAAGCAATTTTCGAAGTTTAGTGGGGAAATATTTTTTCGTGGAAACCGTTTTCACCAAAAAAATCGCCGAAAGCTAACTCCCGGCGATTGATGAGTGCGTATAAAAAAATTCTCCGTGTTATTTCGAAAAAGTGGCATTCTTCATGCTGCCGGTTTCAAGCAAAGCTTTATGAAAAGCAAAGCATGAATCCAGACTTTGAGGAATATGTCCTTTAACACCCAAATTGAGATATTCGTGCAAAAGTGGCCGGTAATCGGGATGAGCACATTTATCGATAATTTCGACGGCGCGCGAACGAGGATCTTTGCCACGCAAGTCGGCCACACCATACTCCGTTACGATAATTTTCACCGAATGTTCGCTATGATCTTCGTGAGTAACTTTTGGCACAATACAGCTGATGTTTCCATCCTTCGCAGTAGAAGGGGTGAGGAAGATAGAGAGATAGGAGTTTCGTGTAAAATCGCCTGAACCGCCTATGCCATTCATCATTTTTGTCCCATTTACATGGGTGGAATTGACATTCCCAAAAATATCCACTTCGATAGCCGTGTTGAGTGCCAAGACGCCCATACGGCGAATTACTCCGGGATTGTTCGAAATTTCAGAAGGACGTAGCACTAATTTCTTTTTGAAATAATCCAAATCGTTATAAAACTGATGGAGCACATCATTGCTGACCGTGAGTGAACATCCGCTTGCAAACGAAATATTGCCTTCCTCCATCATTTCGATTACAGCGTCCTGAATAACTTCGGTATAAACTTCGAAACGCGGAATGCCATCGTTGTTACCCATTGCAGCAAGTACAGCATTGGCAATATTTCCCACACCTGATTGCACCGGCAGAAAAGTACGAGGAATGCGCCCCTGTCTGATTTCATCTACGAAGAAATTGGCGACATTCTCACCGATGCGGGCAGTAATTTCGTCAACAGGAGCAAATGCACTGCCATCGCCGTCTTTCTCTGTTTCCACAACATAAATTTTGTTAGGATTCACCTTCATGTATTCCAATCCGATGCGGTTTTGTACTTCATAGATAGGTATTTCGCGACGTTTTGGCGGATCCATCAACTCATACATATCATGCAGTCCACGCAATTTCTGAGGGACACTTTTATTCAATTCCACAATCACGATCTTTGCCATCCGGCAAATGGTTGGCAGGATGCCGACGCCGGTTGTAGGAACAATCTGACCGTTTTCGGTAACTTCGCATGCTTCAACCACAGCCACATCCACATTGCCCAAAAATCCATAACGAATTTCCTGCGCAAGTTGCGAAAGATGGAGGTCGTAATAAGCCACTTCGCCGCTGTTGATGGCATTCCGCAAATCCTTATTGGTTTGATAAGGCGTACGAAACTTAATAGCTTTGGCACGCGAAAGAGCTCCATCGATAGCGTCTCCCGTGGAAGCACCGGTGAAAATACCGATTTTGAAAGGATTTCCTTTAGCGTGTTCATCTTCCGCCCGTTTGGCTATTTCCACCGGAACAACTTTAGGACATCCGGCATGCGTAAATCCACTGAAACCAACATTATCGTTGTTTTTGACAAGGGCTGCAGCTTCTTGAGCACTCACATAATTTAAAGACATAATACGAAAGTTTGTTATTTTTGTTGTCGTTGAAAAACTAATAAATTCGTTTGAGTGTTTAGTATTTTCGAGTAAAGATTTCGGAGTATATAAAGGCCTTCTTCCACTCATCGGTGTCTCTTTCAACAAGTTCACGCACCAAGGGATGAGCCCGTTCGGTCCTGCGTGAGATTTCGTCCGGCGACTCTGCGTCTGCAATTGCGTACAAAGAATTTTCGATGGCCTTTTCTCCTTCGTTAATATTACTATTATTCACAAGATCGATGGAGGATTGGAAAACGGGACGTTGGTTTGATTTTGGTCTTACCGATTCTTCGTTTTTCGCGTTTTGAACCGAACGTCGACGAAGAATATCGGGTGTTCGATCATTGATGGGCGGATGATTTTGCGGAGAGGAGGAAACAACAGTACCTCCGTTATTTTCCTTTTTCGGTTTTTTGAAGAATGAAAATACGAGAATGAATAAGACGAGAATAAAATAAATAATATCTCCGGCGTCCATATATTTATTTTGATTAATTTTGCAGTCCACAAAAGTAGTGAAAATTTACGAATTAAGGAAGTTGGTCAATAAAAAATCGGGAGTAACTTCGCAGTCTCTCCCGACAGATTAACCAAAACCTTAACTATGAAAAAATTTTATTATTTCTTCACTGCAAATGTAAAACAAGATTATTGAATCTGCAACTTTTCGAATAGAAAATCTTTTTTCTTTCGCAGCAAAATTTTAATATGGAATAATCACAAAATGGATAAAAACAACAATCATACAAATACCGAAAAAAAATTATTTATCGAAACTTATGGCTGTCAGATGAATGTGGCAGACTCTGAAGTAGTAGCCTCGGTCATGCAAATGGAAGGATATCGACTTACCGAAAATCTGAAGGAAGCCGACGCCGTTTTTGTGAACACCTGCTCCATACGCGACAATGCCGAACAACGAGTGGTACAGCGCCTCGAATATCTGAATGCAATCAAAAAACAAAAAAAGGGGAAAATGATTATCGGTGTGCTCGGTTGTATGGCCGAAAGGGCGAAAAATGAACTTATCGATAACTACAAAGCCGACATTGTCATTGGTCCGGATGCCTATTTGGACTTGCCCAATCTCGTCGGACTTGCCGAAAAAGGCGAAAAAGCCATTAATGTAGAGCTGTCGAAGACCGAAACATATAAAGATGTCATTCCGTTAAAGATTGGAGGAGGCATCACCGGATTTGTTTCTATCATGCGCGGATGCGACAAGTTTTGCACCTATTGCATCGTTCCGTTCACTCGCGGAAGAGAGCGAAGTCGCGAACCGGAAAGCATTCTGAACGAAATACGAGACATGCAGCAAAAGGGATTTAAGGAGGTTACGCTTTTGGGGCAAAACGTCAATTCATATCTTTACGATGACGGCAATCGAAAAATCGATTTTCCGTCGTTGCTCGAAATTGTGGCTCAAGCGTTCCCTACGATGCGCATCCGCTTCACGACCTCTCATCCCAAGGATATGACAGACAGAACGATTGAAGTGATAGCCCAATATCGCAATCTGTGTAACTTTATTCACCTGCCTGTGCAGTCGGGTAGTTCGCGCATGCTCAAACTGATGAATCGCAAATACGATCGCGAGTGGTATCTCGACCGCATTGCTGCCATTCGTCGCATCATCCCCGATTGCGGTTTGTCAACGGACATCATGTGCGGGTTCCACTCCGAAACGGAAGAAGATCACCGGGAAACGCTTTCGCTGATGCGTGAAGTACGCTTCGATTCGGCGTTCATGTTTAAATACTCCGAACGACCGGGAACTTTTGCGGCCAAAAGGCTCGAGGACAATGTTCCCGAAGAAGTGAAAGTGCGCAGGCTGCAGGAAATTATCGATTTGCAAAATCAACTTTCGCAACAAAGCAACCAAAACGATGTCGGCAAGACTTTCGAAGTGTTGGTAGAAGGATTTTCGAAACGTTCGCGCGAACAACTTTTTGGTCGTACCGATCAAAACAAGGTGGTTATTTTCGATAAACAGAATTATCGTGTAGGCGATTTGGTCACGGTTCGCATCACCGGACACACTTCTGCAACTCTTTTTGGGGAAACTATTATCGACAAGGTCGAATAATTTTTAACAAATTCGAGAACAATTTTCCGACAAAAATCGTTGTAAATAATAAAGATGGTTTTATAAACCGTCGAAAAAGCAACAAACTAACTATTTTAAAAAATTAAAACTATGAAATCAGAAGCTAAATTACTTTTAGGATTAGGTATCGGTGTAGCTCTGGGAGCTGCTATCGGCTACATCATGGGAAGCGATCGTAAAGAAGAATGGCTCGAACAGGCCAACGAATTCGCCGACAAAGTTCGCGCAAACGTTAAAACGGCCATATATCGCGGAAAAAGCGAAGTAAACGATCTGAAAGAAGATATTGACGATATTGCCGAAATTGCGAAAAAAGAACTTGCCAAGCAATAAATTGTATATTCCTTTTATTAACTAAACGATGGAAGATAAAACAGTTAGTACATTGTTTGAGGAATTGAAAGAAGATGTATCGAAGTATGCGAACGATACTATTCAGCTCGTCAAACTTCAGGCCTTCGAAAAAATCGGAATAGGCTCCGGCAAAACAGCTTATAGTGTCCTTCTCATCTTTTTTGTTTTGTTAGCTTTGTCGCTCATACTCATCACTGTAGGTTTCTATTTGGGTGAGTTGTTTCAAAGCAATTGGATAGGTTTTGGTATCGTGTCGGGAGTGACTCTACTGCTGCTTTTCATATTACTACTTTCGAAAAAATCGATAACCAAATCCATTACCAATAAGATAATTGAGTTTTTGATGGAAGACGAAAACAAGAAAAAAGAAGAGAAATGAAAACATATAAGCTTACTCCTCTCGAACAACTCCAAATGGAGCAAAAAAGGCTTCGTGAAGAACGTGCCATTGCCGAGCAGCGCATGGGTTTTCAATTCCAATACTTGGCTGATAACTGGGGAACTCTTCTCACAAAAGGTGTTGCCTCTTCCATCAAAAATAAGATTACGGAAACGGTAGATGGCATTTCTTCAGCAGGCAATGCTTCGCCGGCACCTTTCATCACCAAACCGTTATCGGTGTTTAACTGGAGAGGATTGATCAAATCCAACCTGCCATTTCTCGTAAGTTCAATTGTATGGAAAACGGCAAAACCCGCATTAATTGCTTTCGCAGCAAAAAAGGTATCGTCCCTTATTTTCGGGAGACGAAGGAAATCACTTAAAAAGTGAGAATAATTTTGGACGGCGCTTCATCACTAAAAGCGTCAGTTAAATCAACGATCGGTGGACGGTGCTAACGCCGTCCACTTTTGCTATCTTCGAACACAGCAAATTCACATCCTCGACACTATGCACATGAACATTGATAACCCCTTCGAAAATACCGTCGTTCGACGACACATTTACACTCTGGATATTCACAACCACATCTTCAGACAGTTTTGACAAAATAGTGTTCAAAATGCCAATTCGATCGATTCCGGTGAAAGCTATTGACGCCAAAAAAGAATACTGATGATAATCGCCCCAGCGCACGGCGATTATTCTGTCGCCAAAATTCGATTTTAACTTTATCCCTGTTTCGCACGAACGTTTGTGCACTTCCACCTCGTTGCGATCGTTGATATAACCAAAAACCTCATCACCGGGCAAAGGTTTGCAGCATGGCGCTACAATGAAATTTTTTTTGAATCGCTCTTCCTTGAGTTCATAAACTTCTTTCGTATCAACGGCGGGAGAGGACGATATATTTTTTTTATTGCTGTCGGACGGGGGAATAATAGGGCTCGTTTCAACCGGAGATTTTTTCATAGCGCTCATGGCCTGCTTCATATACTTCATGAACAAATTTTCGCTCTTAGGCAATGTCTCCTTTATTTTGTAGAAACGATCGGGTGATTCGGGCAAAACAACCTCGTTGTTTCCTATCAGATAATAAAGATCTTCCCTTTTCTCGACCTTATAGTAATTCAATATTTTGGTCATGACATTATTGTCGATGGGTTCGTTGTTGAACAGTTCTTCGAGCATGACCTTGCCTTTTTCGGCAATTCTTCTTTTCTGTCGTCGTAGCGACGCTTCGATTTTTGTACGGGCTTTGGCCGTGGTTACGAAATTGAGCCATTCGGGCTGTGGATTCACGGTTTGCGAAGTAAGAATTTCTACCTGATCGCCGCTCTTCAGCTTATAACTCAATGGCACCAACGTATGATTGACTTTTGCGCCGAGACAATGATCCCCGATTCGGGTATGAATACGGTAAGCGAAATCGAGAGCAGTGGCATCTTGCGGCAGTGTGATAATTTCGCCTTTGGGCGTAAACACGAAAATCTCCGACGAAAAGAGATTCATTTTCACCGTATCCAAAAAGTCGATTGCATTGGGATTGGGATTAGCCAATATTTCCTGAATGGTGCGAATCCACTTGTCGAGCTCACTGTCTTCCTCCACTCTATTTTCCTTGTATTTCCAATGAGCAGCAAACCCTTTTTCGGCGATATCGTCCATGCGGCGACTACGAATCTGAATCTCGATCCATTTTCCGTCAGGACCCATAACAGTGAGGTGGAGTGCCTGGTACCCATTCGATTTGGGATGACTCAACCAGTCTCGAATGCGGTCAGGTCGAAGTTTATAAATATCGGTAATGGCCGAATATATGTCCCAACACTGTTTTTTCTCATCCATTCCGGGCGTTACTTCGAATATAATGCGTACGGCAAACAAATCATACACTTCTTCGAAGCTGATTCCCTTGGCTTCCATCTTTTTCCAAATGGAGTAAACCGATTTCACTCGTGCACGCATTTCGTATTGTATGTCCATTTTGTCCAAAGCCTTAATGACAGGTTCGGCAAAATGTTCATAAATCTTGTTTCGTTCAGGAGCGGTCTCTTCTATTTTTCTGGTCAGTTCGGCATAAATATCGGGATGCTCGTACTTAAAGCACAACTCTTCGAGCTCGGTTTTGATGGCGAACAATCCCAACCTGTGCGCCAGCGGCGCATAGATATAAAGCGTTTCGCCGGTTATCTTGAATTGCTTTGCAGGAGCCATTGACGAGAGGGTGCGCATATTGTGCAGTCGATCGGCAATTTTGATAAGAATAACGCGAATGTCCTCCGACATGGTGAGCAACAGCTTCCTGAAATTTTCGGCCTGAGCCGAAACATTGTCGCCGAACATTCCACTCGAAATTTTGGTGAGTCCATCCACAATCTGTGCAATTTTATCACCGAACATCATGCGAATATCCTCCACCGTGTAATCTGTATCCTCCACCACATCGTGCAGCAATGCTGCCGAAATGGAAGTCGAACCGAGCCCCATTTCCCTCGAAACAATGCGAGCTACGGCCAGCGGGTGCATGATATATGGTTCGCCCGATCGCCTGCGCGCACCTTTGTGGGCCTCATTTGCCAAATTAAATGCTTTGGTAATGATATCGACCTTGCGCCGGTGATTAGAATTTAAATAATCGTTGAGAAGAGCTTGAAACTCATCGTTGATCATTTTCTCTTCTGCTGCCTGTCTTTCTTCGTCGCTCATTGTGCTGAACTGTAATATATACATAGCGAAATTACAAAAATTCTGCCAATTATATCACTTCTGATCAAGAATTAGCAGATAAATACCTATTTCTCGTTTTTATTGTTAAAACGAGAAAAAAATATCCTTATTTCGACAAAATAAAATACCTTTGTCGCACAGTTAACAGGGGTGCCTTATAACAACGGGCTGAGATCATACCCAATTACCTGATCCGGATAATGCCGGCGTAGGGAAAAAGGCAAAGCTCACATTTACACGTGGCTTTATTTTTTTGGTATTTCTCTTCAATAATCCCCTTTTTTGTTTCACATTCTTCCGTTTCGATCAAAAGATTCGGAGGCTAAACCAACGTAAAATGAAAAAGGTTTTTACTTTTCTCACAGGAGTTCTTTCTCTTACAACCCTCGCAGCTCAACAAGCTCCGAGTGACAGTTTAAAAAACATTCAACTCGAGGAAGTGGTGGTTTCGGCCACGAGGGCAACGGCTACGATGCCGGTTGCATTTACTGACATTAAAAATGAATCGATCGAAAAAAACAATTTTGGTCAGGATATTCCCTACATCATGGCATCGACGCCTTCGGTAACCGTCACCTCCGATGCGGGCACCGGCATCGGCTACACCGGCTTTCGCATTCGCGGAACGGATGTCAATCGCATCAACGTAACCATCAACGGTATTCCATATAACGATGCCGAATCGCATGGCGTTTTCTTTGTCGATTTGCCCGATTTTGCTTCATCACTCGCATCCATGCAAATACAGCGTGGCGTGGGCACTTCTGCCAACGGTGCGGCAGCTTTCGGTGCAAGCATCAATATGAAGACCGATAACTCGGGTATAAAACCTTATAGTTCGATAGGAACAAGTTTCGGTTCGTTCGGTACGTTGAAAAACACGATTTCGGTGGGAACAGGACTGCTGAACCGCCATTTTGCCATCGACGGACGATTCTCGAATGTGAAATCCGACGGATTCATCGATCGGGCTTCGGCGGATATGCAATCCTACATGTTTTCGGCCACTTATTTTGCCGATAAAACCATGATCAAGTTCCTCACTTTCGACGGAAAAGAAAAAACCTATCAGGCCTGGAATGGTGTTGATCTGGATTTGGTGAAATCCGATCCCGAACACTACACCCGCCATTACAACGAGCTGGGACGCTATGTGGATGACGATGGCAATATCCGGTTTTACGACAACCAGATAGACGATTACCACCAAACACATTATCAACTGCTGCTCACGCAATCGCTCAACGAAAAATGGATGTTAAACGGAGCTTTGCATTATACCAAAGGAAAAGGATATTACGAAGAATATAAAACTGATCGCGATTATGCCGAATATGGATTGACGCCTCCCATCGAAGATGGTCAACCTCGTATAGAGACCGACCTCATCCGTCAGAAATGGCTCGACAACGATTTCTACGGACTCATTTTTGCCGCCAACTATCATCACCGAGCTACCGAAGTTACGTTGGGTGGCGGAGCAAACCATTATGGCGGCAATCATTATGGCAAAGTACTTTGGGTGCGGTTTCCCAACAAATTTATACCCGGCCGGGAATGGTATCGAAGCACATCCGACAAAAACGATTGGAATATCTATGTGAAGACTACTTCCGAAATTCTTCCCAACCTAATCGGGTTTGCCGACTTGCAATATCGACATATCTTTTACGAACTCAACGGCCAGAACGACAAATACGACGCAGAGAAAGGAACGATGTTCGATTTGACGCAACAGCACGATTTTTCGTTTTTCAATCCCAAAGCCGGCCTCACTTACAAAATCAACCCTCGCAACCACCTTTATGCTTCGTTCGCCGTTGCCAATCGCGAACCCAATCGCAACAACTACACCGATGCCGGCCCCAACGAAAAACCCACTTCGGAAAGGTTGTATGACACCGAAGTCGGTTATCGCTACAAATCGCCGAACTTCAGCTTCGGAGCCAATTACTATTACATGCACTACAAAAATCAACTGATCCTGACCGGGAAAATCAGCGAGATAGGTGAACCGCTCACAACCAATATTCCCCGAAGTTATCGCACCGGTTTGGAACTGACAACGGCTCTTCAGTTACACCCCCAATGGCGATGGGATGCCAATCTGACCCTGAGCAGCAACAAAATCGATCATTTTGTGGAACAGAGCGTGGATGAGTATGATGCCGACTGGAATTGGATCGGATCGCGCGACAACGATCTCGGACAAACCGATATTGCCTTTTCGCCCAATATCATCGCCAACAGCATCTTTACTTTCACTTACCGGCAATTCGAAGCAGCGCTGCAAAGCAGTTACGTAAGCCGCCAATATCTCGACAACACATCCGACCGCGATCGATCCATCGATCCCTATTTTGTGAATCATCTCCGGTTGAGCTATTCCCTAAAGACGCCGCACACCAAATCAATCGATTTCGGTTTTCTGATAAACAATTTATTCAACACCGAATACGAAACCAACGGCTATATCTGGTACACCTATTACCTGGCCGGAAAACGGGTGAACGAAAAGCGCTATTTTCCGCAAGCGGGCACTAACGTGCTGGCCAACATCGTCGTCAATTTTTAGTAGGACAACTCCCCCACGAAAATCGATTCGAACATGCAGACCATCGAAATCATCGGCGCCGTCATCGGCATCATTTATTTGATACTCGAATATAAAGCCAACAAATGGTTGTGGCCGGTGGGTGTGTTGATGCCCGTGGTGTATGTGTGGATTTTCTTCGAAAGTAAATTCTATGCCGACATGGGCATCAACATCTACTATTTTTTCGCCAGCATCTATGGCTGGATTAGATGGAACCGGGGGAAAGACAAACAAAACGAATTGCCTATCGGGCGCACTCCCACTCGATATGTTTTGCCTCTGGCAGTCGTTGGCGTCATTTTATTCTCAGCCATCGCCTTCGTCCTGGTCCGTTTCACCGACAGTCCGGTGCCCTACGGCGACGCTTTCACCACAGCATTGAGCATCGTTGCCATGTGGATGCTGGCGCAAAAATACGTAGAACAATGGTGGCTGTGGTTTGTGGTGAATGTCGTGTCGTGTGGGTTGTACGTATGGAAAGGATTGTATCCTACTGCCGGATTGTTTGCCATATATTCTGTGGTCTCGGCGTTCGGATATTACAAATGGAAACGAATGATTACGGAACAATAAAAGTTACCACTCATCTTGTCTTTACCTTGGCGTCTCCTTTGCGTCCTGGAGCCTTTGTGGCTATTATTTCCTATCACGAAGACGCAAAGACTCAACAATTGTACAAAGCTATATTTTTTTCTTTCACGTTGCAGAGAATTTGTATTTCGGAACGTTTTCAGCTGTCGGTTGAAAATTTTTTTCGCCGATTCTCGCTGATTATTTTCTCGCCGATTCACGCTGATTTTAATCTGCGATGATCTGCGAGAACTATTTTTTCTGATCTGCTTATATCTGCGAAAAATTGTTTGCTGCCAAAAAGACACAAAGCACGGATCGCTTTGCTCTGCTAATCCGTGCTTTGCTACTGTTGCAAACTGCGTTTACTTCTTCTTTTTCGGAATGTGAATGGCTTCTCCCAAAGCATCGGCGCAGGCTTCGAAAAGCGCTTCGGAATAGGTAGGATGTCCGTAAATGGTTTTCACCACTTCATCCACCGTAATTTCCATCTCCACGATGAGCGAAGCCTGATTGATGATTTCAGCAGCCACCGGCCCGATGATATGAACGCCGAGTATTTCGCCATAACGGTTGTCGGCAATCACTTTCACAAAACCGACAGTGTCCCCCGAAGCAAGAGCCCGTCCGTTGGCCACAAACTGAAATTTGCCTACACGCACATCACCATATTTTTCGCGCGCCTTCTCTTCGGTAAGGCCCACCATCGCCACTTCGGGCAGGGTATAAACTACCGACGGCGCCGAATGCAGGTTGGCTTCGCGATGATTGCCCTTGACGGCGTTTTCGGCAGCTACTTCGCCCATGCGAAACGCCGTATGCGCAAGCATCCACAAACCGTTGACATCGCCCGGAGCGTAAATTCCCTTCACGCTCGTCTCCATATATTTATCCACCTTTATTTTCCCGCGATCCATTTCAAATTGCACTTCGCCTATTCCTTCCGTGTCGGGCACTCTGCCGATGGCAAGCAACGCTTTGTCGGCAAATACGGAATCGTGACCGTCGATTTTTATTTCGAGCCGATTGTCCTTGTCCACAATCTCGGTAATTCGAGCGGAAGTGATGATTTCCATACCTTTCTTGCGAAGTGTCTGCGTGAGCAGGTCTGAAGCTTCGTGATCGATCATGGGAATGATGCGGTCCATCGCTTCTATTACGACAACTTTCGAACCGAACGAAGCAAACGACTGCCCCAACTCGATTCCCACTACGCCGCCACCAATCACTGCAAGTGTCTCGGGCACTTCGGTGGTGAAGAGGATATCGTCACTGGTGAACACTTTCGGACTTTCGATTCCGGGAATGTTGATGCGGTTCACTTTCGAACCACCCGCCAGAATAACCTTATCCGCTTTCAGAATTTGCTTATCGTTGACCACTACATTTTTATTTCGGTTGATTTTGCCCACGCCTTTGTAAATGTCCACGCCATTGCTTTTAAGGAGTCCTTCAACACCACTCGTCAGCTTTTTCACCACACTGTTTTTAAAGCTCATCACTTTATCCATATCGACGGTGAATTTCGTGCTTTCGAGCATGATTCCACGCGAAGCAGCATTTTCGATATTTTCGATGATTTCGGCATTCTTCAGATAGGCTTTTGTCGGAATACATCCCACGTTGAGGCACGTTCCTCCAAAAGTTCCCTTTTCCACAATAGCCACTTTGGCACCGAGTTGGGCTGCTCTGATGGCGGCAACATAGCCTGCCGGTCCCCCTCCGATGACAACTACGTGATAGGAGTTTTCCTCCATGCGGATCAAGGGTTTTTCTTCTCCCTGCTGCACCACAGGTTGGGGCTCTTCTTCCTCTTGGGGGATGAGATCTACGTTTTCACCTTGCTGTCCAATATAACCTATGACGGTAGTTACGGGAACAGTTTCACCATCGTGATGCACGATTTTGAGCAGAACGCCCGATTTTTCGGCCTCGATTTCCATGCTCGTTTTGTCCGTCATGATTTCGAGAATAATTTCACCTTCGGTCACGGGGTCGCCTTCTTTCTTGAGCCATTTTACGATTTGCCCTTCGCTCATGTCGATACCGGCTTTGGGCATAATAATTTCAAAAGCCATATTTTTTGGGTTGAATGATGTTAATGATCAGTATTTGTTTTTGATTCCGAAATTTCGGAACGGATTTCCGTTTTAAATAAGCAGCGACAGCGGATTCTCCATCGAAGCTTTCAGATCGGCCATAAACTTGGCACCTGTCAGCCCGTCGATAATGCGATGATCGCAGGTGAGGCTCATTTTCATAATCGGGCGGATTTTCGGTTCGCCATTGTATGCTACCAGTGTGTCTTTTGTAGCAGCCACACTCAAAATGGCCGCATTGGGCATATTGATGATCGCCGTAAAATTATCCACGCCATACATGCCCAGATTGCTGATCGTAAAGGTGCTTCCCGATTGTTCATCGGGTAGCAGTTTTTTCGAAAAAGTGCGTTCGGTAAGGTCTTTGATAGCTACTACAAATTCGCTCAGCGACATTTTGTCTGCATTCTTTACCACCGGAACCAGCAATCCCTCGTCCATACCCACCGCTATTCCCAAATTCACGTAGTTGTGAAAGGTAATTTCGGTTGCTTCTTTGTTGAGGCTGGCATTGATGAATTTGTGCTTCAACAATGTTCTCACCACCGACATCGAAATCAAATCGGTAACGGTCAGTTTCTTCCCCGTTTTCTCCCTGATCGGATCGAGCAGTTTCGCACGCAAGGCAAGCATTTCGGTCATATCCACTTCCCATGTCTGCGTAAACGTGGGCGCCGAATAAAAGCTCTCGGTCATGCGTTTGGATATGATTTTGCGCATCTGGCTCAATGCAACTATTTCGGTTTCGCCTGCCGGTTGCGATTGTGTCGCCGCAGAAGTAGAAGGCGTTACTGCTTGTTGAGTCGTGTTTTGCATTTTCGCTGTTGCCTGCGATGGAGCTTTCGGTGTCGAAAGTTCTGCAAAATAATCGCTGGTCAATCGTGCTTTGAGTTCGGGATCGGAAATGAGCTTTATCACATCATCTTTCATGATTTTGCCGTTGCGTCCGCTTCCTCTGATTCCTTTCAACGATATTTGATTGTCTTCGGCAATTCGCTTGGCCAAAGGCGAAATGTGGATTTTGTCCTCAAAGTTGAATCCTGCCACATCATCGCGATGAATGCGCCCTTTGTAGCCGGTTCCGATAACATTAGACAAATCGACGCCCAATCGCCTTGCTAAAGCTCTTGCCGCCGGAGTTGCCCGTAATTTCGTTTCTTCCATCGATATGTACAATTTCAATTATCGTTTGTTTACCAGTTTGAGAATATATTTCTTAATTCTTTCCACGCTCGGAACCATAGCCGTTTCCAACAGGTGATTGTATGGCGTAGGAATATCGTCGGCAGCCAGTCTCAGAATGGGACTGTCGAGATAATCGAAAGCATCGCTTTCGGCAATCATGGCTGCCACTTCGCCGATAAATCCGCCGGTTTTGTGGGCATCGTTCACCAAAAGCACGCGACCGGTTTTCTTCACCGATTCGAGAACGGTTTCCTTGTCGAGGGGAGCCAGCGTTCGCAAGTCCACCACCTCTACGTGCACTCCGTCCGATTCGGCCAGTTCGTCCGCGGCTTTCAGCACTCGTTCGAGCATTCTGCCGTAAGTTACCACCGTCACGTCGTTGCCTTCGCGCTTAATTTCGGCTTTGCCGAGCGGCAACACAAAATCGGGATCGAGCGGCACCTCGCCTTTCATGTTGTATTGTGCTTTATATTCGAGGAAAATAACCGGGTTATTGTCGCGGATGGCTGCTTTCAGAAGTCCTTTGACATCGGCAGGCGTCCCGGGAGCCACCACTTTGAGTCCGGGAATGTGCGTGAACCACGCTTCGAGCGATTGCGAGTGTTGTGCGGCCGAACCGACTCCCGATCCTGCAGCGCAGCGAAACACAACCGGTATCTGACCTTTTCCGCCGAACATATATCGCGTTTTGGCTGCCTGGTTGACGATGTTGTCCATCATGTAAACGATGAAATCCATAAATGTTACGTCCACAATAGGACGCATTCCCGTCATGGCAGCGCCGATGGCACATCCCGAAATGGCGTTTTCGGAAATTGGCGTATCGCGCACGCGTTCTTTCCCGAATTCTTCGAGCATTCCTACCGATGTTCCGAAATCTCCGCCGAATATTCCGACGTCTTCACCCATTAGAAATACGTTTTCGTCGCGACGCATTTCTTCGGACATGGCCATAATAACTGCGTCTCTGACAGACATTAATTTGGTTTCGTTTTCCATTTATGTTGTTGTGATTTTTTTTGATTTAGCTGTGATTGATAATAATTTGCATGAGTGGAAAATTGGCTCCGTTATGGTGCGAAGATATCTTCGAAAGCCGATTCAAGAGAAGGCTCCGGACTGCTGAAAGCAAACTGTACGGCTTCTTCAACGGCTTCTTTCGAAGCCTTGTCCAAATCGTCAAGTTCTTTTTGAGTTGCGATTTTGTTATCGATCAAATATTTCGAGAATTTGAGGATAGGATCTTTTTTCTTCCACGCATCAATTTCCTCTTTCGTCCGATATTTTCCCGGATCGGAAGTGGAGTGTCCGTACCACCGGTAGGTGAGGCTTTCTACCAGTACAGGACCGTTTCCTTCGCGAACATACGCTACCACGTCACGGAATCTGTCGTAAACGTCCATTACGTTGTTGCCATCTTCGATCAGATAGCCCGGAATCCCATACGAAGCAGCCCGACGATAATTGTAATCGATATTGATTACACTCTTGATCGGCGTACTTATTCCGTACATATTGTTGATGGAATAGAAAATGACCGGAAGTTTCCAGATGGAAGCAAGATTGAGCGTCTCGTGAAATGTGCCCTCGTTAACGGCGCCATCGCCAAAAAAACAAATTACTATTTTTCCGGTTTTTTTCATTTGTTGCGTTAGGGCTGCACCAATAGCCATTCCCATACCTCCTCCAACAATGCCGTTGGCACCAAGATTTCCCTTATCGAGATCGGCAATGTGCATCGATCCCCCTTTCCCTTTGCACGTGCCGGTGGCACGTCCTAAAATTTCGGCCATCATCTCGTTCAGGTCGATTCCCATCGCAATGGTTTGTCCATGCCCGCGGTGGTTGGAGGTAATCAGATCGCCTTCGCCGATAGCGGCAATAGCGCCAACGCTTGCCGCTTCTTCGCCTACCGAAAAATGCGTCATACCGGGAACTTTTCCTCTCTTCACAAGCTCGTTCACCTTGTTATCGAAATTTCGAATATCCAGCATCTGCCGATGCATGGTAAGCAATTCGTCTTTCGAAAGAGCTTGTTTAATTGTGTCTGTTGTCTTGGTGGATTCTTTGGATTTTGAAGCCATAATTTTTTGCTGTGATTTTATCAATTATTTCAAGTTCTATTTTCTTAGACTAAAGTAACGCTTGAGCGTACCATATTGTTTAACATACCGTTTTTTTATCGGCATTTTCATAAGCAGCTTGCTCATAAGTCACTTTATAAAATTTCTTACGGAATTTTATTTAGAACCGTTTTACATAATTTTTCAGACAGAAAAACAAATCAGATTATTTTTTGTTCGTAACAAAAATGTTTTTTTCTTCGACAAGCGTTCCATGCAAATACAAATGTGTAATTTTGATCCGATCAATACAAAGTGTTAGAATGACTAAAAAACCAACATCCGCAGTTGTTGTGGCTAACGGGCAATTCCCCACCCATCCGATTCCGTTATTGGCTCTACGCGAGGCAAAATATATCGTATGCTGTGACGGAGCTGCCAATGCATTCATTTCCAATATCGGAATTCCGGATGCGATAGTTGGCGACTGCGATTCCATTTCTCCGGAAAACAAAATCCGTTTCGAAGATCGGATATATCCCGATCCCGATCAATATACCAACGATTTGACAAAGGCCGTCAACTTTTGCATCAGTCGAGGAATAAAGGATATCACTATCGTTGGCGCCACAGGCAAACGCGAAGATCATACCTTGGGCAATATTTCGCTTTTAGCCGAATATCGGTTGAAAGTGAGGGTAACCATGATTACCGATTACGGCCGCTTTACCCCTATCCACGGCGAAACTACGTTCGAGAGCAAAGCGGGGCAACAAGTTTCGGTATTCTGTATCGATTCCAATCCAATAACTCTGACAGGGCTGAAATATCCACTCGAAAACGCACTACTCACCAATTGGTGGCAAGGCACACTCAACGAATCGCTTGGCCGACAATTTACCGTCAGTACGCAGGGAAGAGTGATTGTTTTTCAGGCATTTTAAAATAATTCGCGCAACACATCAAGCGATTTGAGGGGTGGAAAATCGAAAACATGCAACCGATAATATTCGAGCAGGTAATCGATAATCAAGTTGCGATTGGTTTTCGATAAGCGGAACAAATTCATGTTTCGAAAACTCATCTTTTTCAGCTTTTCGAGATATGCAGTCTCTTCCGGCGAAAGAAAATGTCGATGAAAAGGTTTCAAATCCACATATTCGGCATTCATCAAATCGAAGTAGCAATTTTGTCGATAGTGCTCCAAATTGGGCAGAATGCCCATGTAACGCGTCAATTGAAACAGAAAGGCAATGTGAAAATTGGCAAAACCGAAATCGGTGTTTTCAAGAACCTCGATCGAATGTTCGAGAAAAGCAAACAAAGGCCTGTTTTCTTGCGTTTCGCGCAATATTTTATCCAGAAATTCCGAAAGGAAGAAAACCACCGAGATTTTACCCAAATCGGAATTGAGTGCCGTCAACGGAAATGTTCGTTCCACATCTTTCAGCCGCTGAATTTCGCGCAACGGAAGGTGCTCCACATCCATTTCCAATATCGAAAACGGAAAGAACAGAGACGGCTTCACTTTCGCTTTCTTGCCGGCCTTTTGGGGCAGCAGATATGAAATTCGTCCGAAATCGAGCGTAAAAACATGAACCACCGAAAAAGCATCGCTATATGGCGAAATGCCCAACACCACACCACGTGTTTTATGCTGCATATCTTTTTCGAAAAATAATCTTCGGCAAATATACGACAAACGCCCCAATTTGCATTGGAGCGTTTATGAAGCGATTGTATATTTTTCGATTAATACATTTTCTTTTTGATGCGGGCAGCTTTCCCACGCAAGTTGCGGAGGTAATAAAGTTTGGTACGACGAACCTTACCTTCACTGTTGAGAACAATATTTTCGATGAAAGGAGAATTCATGGGAAAGATACGTTCAACGCCGATATTATCCGACATTTTGCGAACGGTAAATCGTTTGTTGTCGCCATGCCCCGAGATTCGGATCACAACACCGCGATATTGCTGAATACGTTCCTTGTTTCCTTCGACGATGCGATAAGCAACCGTCACCGTATCTCCACTTTTGAATTTTGGGAACTCCTTTTTAGTCCCGGCAAAAGACTCTTCTGCTATTTTTATTAAATCCATGTTTTGTAAAGCTTTATGTTAATAATTAACGAAAAAAGAACGCAATATAACGGCATTTCCCGACAGAGATTGCGCAAAGCGGATGCAAAGATAAGAATAAATCTTTAATCCACAACGAGAAATATCTTTTTATGTGCATTTTTTCGTTTTTATACCTTTCGATGACGGAAAAATACGTATTTTTGACACGCTCAAAGGTTATTCATCACACAGAAAATCGCCTTAATATAAAAAAGAGATAAACCATCAAAAAATGATATTCAAGAAGTTACTCTATCTATTCACGCTCGGATTGCTGCTCGTTTCGTGCAAACCGTCATATACCGTCACTCATATTCAAGATTCTGTCGTGAGAATCGATAGCACATTCGATGCTTACCCGCAACCCCAAATGCATGCGCTGGTACAAAAATACAAAACTCTGCTCGACAAAGAGATGAATCAGGTAATCGGAACTTCGGCTCAATTCATGGACTATGGCATTCCTGAAAGTCTGCTCACCAATTTCACCTCCGATGTCATGAAAGCCTATGGAGACGAACATTTGCCGGGAGGTGCAGATATCGCCGTGATGAACGTTCATGGACACAGAGCAACGATGCCAAAAGGGGAAATCACCATCGGGAATATTTATGAAATTTATTCGTTTGACAACACGATCGTCTTTCTTGATCTGAAAGGCACCGATTTGAACGATATTTTCAGAGCTTATGCAGGCATGGGCGGGGCGGGAATATCATCGAACGTAAAACTGGTCATCGAGAACAAAAAGGTGAAAAGTGTTTCTATTGACGGGAAACCCATCGACGATAACAAAATCTATCATATCGTTACGTTGGATTACCTGGCCGACGGCAATAACGGAATGACGGCTTTTAAAAATGCCGTGAAGACGACCAATACCGGCATTACGCTTCGCGACATTATGATTGATTACGTTCGCGAACAAACCCGTCAGGGAAAAGAAATAACGTCGCAACTCGACGGTAGAATTACTGTACTCAACTAATTTAAGGCGAAATGAAAACCTCATACAATCATCTTCTATTCATTATTTTCCTGTCCTTCAGTGTCGGAGTGTGGGGACAAACGAAGCTCGTGATATTACACACCAACGATACCCATAGTCGCATCGAGCCGGTGCCGGCAACCGACAATCGCAATGCCAATCTGGGCGGAGTAGAACGTCGTGCAGCCTATTTTGATTCGGTGCGGAAAGCCAACAAAGATGTCCTGATTCTCGATTCGGGCGATTTTCTGCAAGGGACTCCCTACTTCAATATGTTCAAAGGAGAAGTCGAGACCGAGGCGATGAACTTATTGAGATACGATGCGACCACGCTCGGGAATCACGAATTTGATTACGGATTAAACACCATCGCCGGCGTTGCACGCAGCGCAAAATTCCCCATCGTATGCTCCAATTACGATTTTGCCGGAACACCCGTCGAAGGTTTGACCAAGCCCTATATCATCCTGAAAAAGGGAGGAATCAGAATTGGCGTTATTGGAATTGGCATTCAACCCAAAGGATTGATCGCATCCGCCAATTACGAAGGAATGAAGTTTCTATCGCCCATCCCTACGGCAAACCAATATGCCGAGATGTTGAAAAAAGAAAAAAAATGCGATATTGTGATCTGCCTCTCCCATCTCGGATACACCGACGATATCGATTTGGCTGAAAATTCACACAACATCGACTTCATTTTGGGCGGACATAGCCACACCTTTATGAAGGAAGCTAAAACATTGAAAAACGCGGACGGAAAAGATATAGTGATATTTCAGAATGGCGACCGAGGAATGTATATCGGCCGTTTGGATGTGGAATTGGAGAAGACAAAAAAATGAAACGTTCTTTTTTATCAATATCAATCCTATTTACAACAATAATACTTTCTGCACAGATACCGACAAATTTTTACAACAAAGTCGATAAACAAAAAATGTCAACTTGGGTTGATTCCGTTTATCGCACCATGACTGTTGAAGAAAAAGTCGGACAGCTTTTTATGCCCATCGTCGAACTCAACGAACAGAGCAAAGCGCAAGTTTCAGCATACATAGAAAATCAAAAAATCGGAGGAATTCTTTTTGGTAAAGGGACACTTTCTACACAAAACGAAATTACACGATATGCACAACAAATTTCGAAAATTCCGCTATTTATTGCCCTCGACGGCGAGTGGGGTCTTTCAATGCGGTTGGCCGATGCTCCACAATTTCCCCGTAATGAGGTTTTGGGCGCAATCATCAATGATACGCTTCTTTATCGATATGGTGCCGAAATAGCCCGACAGTGTCAACAAATGGGCATTCACATCAATTTTGCACCAACGCTCGATGTCAACACCAATCCCAATAATCCGGTAATCGGAACACGTTCCTATGGCGCCAATCCACAAAATGTGGCACGCAAAGGCATCGCCTATTCGCGAGGATTGGAAGATAATGGTGTGATGGCTGTCGCCAAGCATTTTCCGGGACATGGCAATACTTCGGAAGATTCACACAAAACATTGCCAACCGTAAATCTTTCCGCCGATCAATTGAACGAGATCGAACTTTTTCCCTTCAGAAAATATATTGAAGCCGGCCATTCGGGTTTGATGATCGGACACCTCAACGTCCCCGCTCTCCAAACCAATGGCCAGGCCTCTTCCCTCTCGCCGAATATTGGCGAAAAATTGCTCAAGGAAAAAGAAGGTTTTACCGGACTTGTTTTTACGGACGGAATGGCAATGAAAGCCGTCGCAAAACAGCCGGATATGAGTGTGAAAGCCTTGTTGGCAGGAAATGACATCGTCTTGGGCACTCCAAAGCTGTCACAGGAATTCGAATCCGTGAAAAGCGCCGTTGATCAAGGAATCATTTCGCAATCGATGTTGGAAGAGAAGGTAAAAAAAATCCTTGCCTACAAATACATTCTCGGCGTATCCCGGAAAAAACCTGCCGATGTTTCGGATTTCATACTGAAACATCAAATCGGCACAGGCAATACCGAATGGCTTCAACGAAAACTATATGACAATGCCCTTACGCTATTAAAAAACGAAACCGATTTGGTGCCTTTGAAACACCTCGAAACAAAAATCATAGCCTCCGTTGCTATTGGAGAAGTGGTGCGAAACGATTTTCAAAAAATGCTTCGTAAGTATGACAACGTGAAGGATTTTCAGATATCAACACCGGATGATTTGGCAAAAATCGAACAACAGCTGTCCGATTATAATATCGTGATTTTTTCGATACACAATACCGGATTGAAAGATACGCCTCTATTGCAAAAACTCGTGGAACAAAAAAACGGGATTCTTGTATTTTTCACCTCTCCTTCGGAGACCGATTCGTACAAACTCTCGGTTTCGAAAGCCAAAGCTGTCCTGATAGCGCAAGATAACAGTGCCTTTGCACAAATGAGTGCAGCGCAGGGAATTTTTGGAGGAATTTCCATTTCCGGTAAACTACAGGTGCAGACGACGGGGTTCGAGCTTAATCACGGAATACGGACGAATAAAATCCGGCTCGCATATAACGTTCCGGAAGAAGTTGGAATTGCTTCCGCCAATTTGAAAAATATTGAAACCATTGCTTACGAAGGCATTCGCAACAAAGCCTATCCGGGTTGCGTAGTTTTGGTTGCCAAAGATGGGGTTGTTATCTACGAAAAAGCATTCGGTAATTTTGAATACGGACTTGGATCTCGAGTTACCGACGAAACGGTGTACGACTTAGCCTCTGTCACAAAAGCATCGGCAACCTTACCTGCCGTCATGAAACTTTTCGACGAAAAAAAATTGAAACTGCAAGATCCGATCAGCAAATTTGTTCCCGAAACGAAACATAGCAACAAAGCCGGCATTTCTGTTCAGGAACTTCTTTTTCACGAATCGGGCATCACCCCTTTCATCCCATATTACGAGTCCGCTATCGACAAACGCAGCTATTCCGGTCCGCTTTTTGGACCTAAATCGGAAACCTACAACGCCTATTACGCGGGAGCTTGGGGACGAACCGACTATAAATTTCGTTCAGACCTGATAGCCTCACAACCTTCGAACAACTTCAACTTGTCCGTTGCAAAAGATCTCTATACCGGCAAAAAAATGCACGATGTGCTGCTTAAGGACATCATCGATACGCCGTTGAAAAATCGAGAAAGATATGCTTACAGTTGTCTGAACTTTATGCTTCTGAAAGAAGCCGTCGAACATATTTCGGGACAAGATTTAAATACCTATGTACAAGAAAATTTTTACAGAAAATTGGGGGCATATACTACTACATTCCAACCCCTCACATATCTATCGTTCAACGATATTCCTCCCACCGAAAACGACCCTTTTTTCAGAAAACAACTTGTCAGAGGATATGTTCACGACGAAGGAGCAGCGCTTTTTGGAGGAATTTCGGGCAATGCCGGTTTATTTTCGACGGCTAACGACTTGGCTAAACTCTATCAGATGTGGCTCAACAAGGGAAAATATGGCGATGAACGTTTTTTGAGCGAGGAAACCGTTAACCTGTTCACTACCAAAAAAAGTATGGTCAGCAGGCGCGGATTGGGATTTGACAAACCCGACCCTAAAAATCCCAGACTTAGTCCCACAGGAACTTTGACGCCCGAATCGGTTTATGGACATACCGGATTTACGGGTACTTGCTTCTGGATCGATCCCGAAAACAATCTCATTTATATATTTTTGTCGAACAGAGTATATCCGTCGCGAACACCAAACAAGCTTTCGACGTTAAATATTCGCGAACGAATTCAGGACGAAATCTATAAAGCTATCGATACAAAAAAAGACACGATCCACTAAAAGAACATTATTCCATGCAAGAAATCATCAAAAGCAGTCACATAGCCGACGATCTCGAAAAGGTGATCAAAAGTATTCATCACGACAAGTTATTTGTCTTGACAGACGAGCATACCGCTCAATTGTGTTTCCCTGTCATCGAATCGTTGGAATCGGTGAAAAATGCGGCACAAGTAGTCATTCCGGCAGACGATACCAACAAAACCATCGAAAACCTGCAACGCGTGTGGCAGTTCCTCACCGAAAACGGAGCCAGTCGCCATTCGCTTTTAATCAATCTGGGCGGAGGAATGGTTACCGACTTGGGTGGATTTGCGGCAGCCACGTTTAAACGCGGAATTAAATACATCAATATACCCACCACTATTCTCGGAGCGGTGGATGCGGCCGTAGGCGGAAAAACCGGCATCAATTTTATGGGATTGAAAAACGAAATCGGCGCTTTTTATCCGTCGGAATATGTAATTATTGCTTCCACATTTTTCACGACGCTTCAGCCTAAAGACATCCTTTCGGGATATGCCGAAATGATTAAGCATGCACTCATTCACTCCCAACTCGATTGGGAAAAACTGCTTGCTTTTCCGCTGACAGACATTCATTGGGAAGAAATGCTCGAATTGGTTTTCCGATCCGTTTCTATCAAGGAACGCATCGTCGAGAAAGACCCTTTCGAGCAAAATATACGCAAAGCACTGAATCTGGGACACACCGTCGGCCATGCATTCGAAAGTTTCGCTCTCGAAAAAATGCAGCCTGTCCCTCATGGATATGCCGTGGCTTGGGGATTGATTGCAGAGCTGTATCTTTCGCACAGCCTGTGTGAATTTCCGAAAGAAAAATTGCAAAAAACAGCACGTTTCATCCATCAACATTATGGCGCTTTCAACATTACGTGCGACGATTATGAAGAATTGTATCGTATGATGACTCACGACAAAAAGAATGAAGGAGGAGCCATTAACTTTACGCTGCTGTCAGAAATTGGAAATGTGAAAATTGACCAGCATGCCGACAAAAAACTCATTTTCGAATCACTCGATTTCTTTAGGGATGCTGTGGGCATTTAAGGAAAATAAAAACAAGACAGGCAAAATAAGGGAGCTCCCTGCCTCATGAGTTTTTCAAGCTTTTGTTGATAGCTCCGATGTAATTGAGCAACTCGTCCCTGCCCTGCCCTTTTTCGGAAGAAGTAATAAAAATCGGAGGCAGTTCCTCCCAGGTCTCGAGCAATTTTTCCCGATAAGCTTCTATATTCATTTGCAGTCGGCCTGTCCCCAACTTATCGGCTTTGGTGAATACGATGGCAAACGGAATAGCGTTTTCGCCCAACCATTCCATAAACTCCAAATCGATTTTCTGCGGTTCGAGCCGGCTATCCACCAAAACAAACAGGTTTGTCATTTGCTCACGCTCCAATATATAATCTTCGATGATTGCGCGCAAACGCTCACGATTTTCCTTTCCCCTGCGGGCATAACCATAGCCGGGCAAATCTACTAAATACCATTCGTCGTTAATCACAAAATGATTGATCAACATCGTCTTACCCGGAGTAGATGAAGTCATTGCCAAGCCTTTTCGGTTGGCAAGCATGTTGATAAGCGATGATTTCCCGACGTTGGAACGTCCGATGAAAGCATACTCCGGTTTGCCGTCCTGCGGACATTTTCGATAATCGGTATTACTAATCACAAATTCTGCCGTTTTAATAATCATAACGAATGTATTTTTTCTGAATTTATTTTCTCTCGATAAACATTATTGGCGAACCATCTGATCGCTACGTCGAACAGAAAGCAACCACAATCCCAATCCGGTCAACAGTCCGTTCATTAAAAGCAATTCATATCCAACAGTATATCCTGCAAATTTTTTCATTGCCACTTCGAATACAAAGCACAAAATCGGAGACAATACCGCTACATAAGGAACGTACTTGTCCACCGGTTTTAATCGCGTGTAAAGGCCAAAGACATAAAGTCCGAGCAATGGCCCATAAGTATAGGACGCAAGTTTATAAATTGCCGTAATAATGCTGTCCGAACCAATAGCATGGATTATAAGAATAATAATCACAAATACAGTACTAATTCCTACATGAACAAGCCGACGTGTATGGATATTTTGCTTCTCGAGATCGGAATTATTATTTGCCGTTTTCATTTCGAGAATATCCACACAAAACGATGTCGTGAGCGCCGTCAATGCAGAATCGGCACTCGAAAAAGCCGCTGCAACAATGCCGACAACAAATACGCCCAACACAACTTGTCCCAGGTGTTGACTGGCTATCATCGGCAAAATATTGTCAGAAACGGCAGGGAGCTCAATTCCCTTTTGCTGCGCAAAAATCAATAGTAAAACACCCAGACACAGAAACAAAAAGTTGATAGGAGCAAAAGCGAGCCCATACGAAACCACATTTTTCTGTGCATCTTTCAGGTTGCGAATCGTAAGATTTTTCTGCATCTGATCCTGATCAAGTCCCGTCATCACGATAGTGATAAACATGCCGCTGAAAAACTGCTTGAAAAAATTCTGAGTGCTTGCCCAATCGTCAAAAACAAACATGCGCGAATGCGGATTATTTTTGATTGCAACGGCCATTTCTCCGATGTTCATATTTATCTCTTTTGAGACGTAAAAAATAATCAATACTAATGCCACAATGAATAGCAATGTTTGTAGCCAATCTGTCCATATTATGGTTTTTATTCCGCTTTTATTGCTATAAAGCCAAATCACCAGAATAATGCCGACAACAGTGATCACAAAAGGAATTCCCCATTGATCGAAAACAAGCGATTGAAGAATGAATGCGACCAGATAGAGACGTGCTGCTGCTCCAACAATTTTAGAAACAAGAAAAAACCAAGCTCCTGTTTTATACGATTTTTCGCCATAACGCTGACCAAGATATCCATAAATCGTTGTCAAATTGAGGCGATAATATAATGGCAAAAGCACGTAGGCAATGACTAAATAGCCGAAGAAAAATCCGAAAACCATTTGCATATAGGTCATGTCGAGATTTCGAACCATTCCGGGAACAGAAACAAAAGTAACACCCGAAATAGAAGTTCCGATCATGGCCACTGCCACCACATACCATTTCGACGATTTGTTGGCTCGAAAAAAAGTATCGTTATCAGAACCTCTGCGACTTGTGAGGTGAGAAATAAGCATCAACAGCCCCAAATAGACGACAATAACAACCAGAATAAAAGCGCCCTGCATTCTTCTTTCGACTTTAAAGATTCATGAAATAATCAGTCAACTCCGGAAAAGAATCAAATTTTAAAATATATCTGTCAGTTGTTCCAAACCCATACGTAACGAAAACAAAGGGTACCCCTGCTTTTGCAGCCTCACGACTGTCCGAATCGGTATCGCCGATATAAACAGGTGATTGCAGTCCATTCCGTTGGATGAGCAACTGCATGTTCACACTTTTGGGTTGAAAGTTCTGGCCATGTTCGGCATAATCCAAAAAAAGCGATCGCGTGTTGGTGTAATTCATAAAATTCACCAGTCCACCTTCTTCGCAATTACTTACCAAATAAAGTTTGTATTTCTTCGAAAGTTTTTCCAATCCTTCCAGCACTCCGGGAAAAACGCGGGGAGTCATACTTCCCTGCATCGATAAATAGGCATCGATCACCGCCTTGAACAATTCGTTTTGCTCCTCTTCGCTCGCATTAGGCAAAATCGTATTCAACATATATCGAGCTTCTTTGCCCATGAGGGCGCGAATATCGGCACGCGTAACTTTTTTGTCATGACCGGTCTTCTCAAGTCCTATATTCCAGCACTTCACATAGGTATCCACGTTATCCCAAAGCGTTCCATCCATATCAAAAATCAATCCGTCGGGTCTTTTCATCTCAAAATCAATTTTAAATAGAATGCAAAAGTAAGTAACCACGACAGAAAGGGCAACTAAAAGAACGTTAAAAACAAAATGCTGCTCTATTTTATGCTAAATTTGCAATAAAGATGTGCGTTATGAAAAAGTCGCCTATTTATGTGATCATTAATCCGGTTTCGGGTAGCGAATCAAAACAGAATATTCCTGAAATGATAGCAGGCGCTTTCGACCAGCGAAAGTTCGATGTGATAATTCGCATCACCGGCTATCCCGAACATGCCACCGAAATAGCACGGGAAGCCATAAACAACAATGTCAGCACTGTGATCACGGTCGGAGGCGACGGCACTGTGAATGAAGTTGCTCGTGTTCTGGTTGATACCGACACCACGCTGGGCATCATTCCTTCGGGATCGGGAAACGGATTAGCGCGAGAGCTCGGCATTCCTATGGATACACCAAAAGCTATCGAAATCATACGCGACAATCATACACGTATAATTGATTATGGCGTTGCCAATAACCACATCTTCTTCACTACTTGCGGAGTAGGATTCGACGCTTTTGTAAGCGAAAAATTTGCCGACGAAAAAAAGCGAGGTCCTCTCGGCTATGTTCGTAATGTCCTGGAAAGTGTGATTGATTTCAAATCGGAAGATTATGAGATAATCTACGATGAAGGTTCGATAAAAGAACGTGCTTTTATCGTCACTTGTGGCAATGCATCACAATATGGCAACGATGCTTTCATTGCACCGGGAGCCAATTTAGAAGATGGCAAAATGAACGTGTCGATACTCAAGCCACTGAACGCGCTCGAAATACCTCAAACCACACTACAGCTTTTCACCAAAAATATCGACAAGAACAGCAAGATGATTACGTTGCTCACGAGTAATCTCGTCATCAAACGATCACATCCCGGCATTATGCACGTCGATGGTGAACCTGTAAGTACAGATCGTGAAATTCACGTTAAAATCGTGCCAAAAGGATTAAAGGTTTTAGCGCCGTCGAAAATGGACATAAAAAAGAAAGAAAACGAAAACATTTTTACAGCACTCACTCGTTGGCTTGCTGATGAAAGTTCAATTTTCTAAATCGAAATAATCGATCCACAATAAAACTTATTTATATGAAAAACTTTATCTTTCAAAATCCGACCAAACTAGTATTCGGAAAAGGACAAATCGCTAAATTACCAGAATTGATTCCGGACAATGTCCGATTGATGATCACTTTCGGAGGAGGGAGCGTCAAACGAAATGGTGTGTACGACCAAGTGAAAGAAGCACTGAAAGGTCGGGAATACATCGAATTTTGGGGAATTGAGCCCAATCCTCATGTAGAAACACTGCGCAAAGCTATTGACGAAGGCAAACGAAATCAAATCGATTTTTTGCTTGCCGTTGGAGGCGGCTCGGTACTTGATGGAACCAAACTTATCGCTGCGGGTATAGCGGACGAAAGAGATGCTTGGAATATTGTACTTTCGGGCTATGCCGATAAGCAAATTCGGTTTGCTTCGATTATGACTGTGCCTGCTACCGGATCGGAAATGAATCAGGGTGGCGTAATTTCGCGTGCCGAAACAAACGAGAAATATGGATTTGGGGGCAAAAATTATCCCGAATTTTCCATTCTCGATCCCGAAGTTACTTACTCGTTGTCCGACTATCAAATCGCATGCGGACTCTCGGACATATACACGCACGTCATGGAGCAATATATGACTACTCCCGGACAGTCACGTATTATGGATCGCTGGGCCGAAGGATTGCTATTGACCGTTATCGAAATTGCTCCACAAATCAAAAACGATCACACTAATTACGATCTGATGGCCGATTACATGCTTTCCGCCACACTCGCATTGAACGATTTCATCCGCATGGGGGTCACCGAAGACTGGACGACTCACCAAATCGGGCACGAACTCACGGCTCTACACGGAATCACTCATGGACATTCGCTTGCTATTGTTATGCCTGGTACGCTTCGCGTGCTCAAAGAGCAGAAAAAAGCCAAACTGCTGCAATATGGCGAACGGGTTTTCGGGATTACGCAAGGTTCAGAAAACGAGCGCGCCGACAAGGCAATCGAAAAAACCGAAGATTTTTATCGTTCGTTAGGTCTTTCAACCCGTTTATCCGAAGTGAACATTGGCGATGATACCATCAAAATCATCGAAGAACGCTTCAGCAAAAGAGGTTATCTTTTGGGCGAAAATCATAATGTGGATTCGAAAATTATTCGCCAAATTTTGGAAAGTTGCAAGTGAAAGTTCGGAAACGATTCCTCTTTTAACATCTCACACATAAACCATTTGTTTTATGCAATGTTATAAGTAATATCGAAAAAAAATTTTCAATATGAAACCTGGAACTTTTTTTCTTATCTTTTTCATCCTATTGTCAGTTTCCATATCTTGTCAGGCCCAAGAAAAGGATAAAACCACGAATGGACAAATTGGTACACTTCCACCGGTAGAAACTCAACCGGCAAATACCAATTATGCTCCGGCATTTGAAGGACAAACGCGCATCGGAGGCATAAAAACCACTACACCTTACGAAGTGAAAATAATTGCCGAAGGGCTATCGAACCCTTGGTCGGTAACTCCCCTCCCCGATGGCCGATTGGCCATTACCGAAAAAGCCGGGACCATGCGCATCGCCACAATCGACGGGAAGGTTGGCGGAAAAATCACCGGCTTTCCTGAAGTAGATGACAGAAGTCAGGGTGGCTTGCTCGATGTGGCTCCCGCTCCCGATTTCGAAAGCAGTCGAATGTTGTATTTTACCTTTGCCGAAAAAAAGCCTCAAGGTTCGCTTACAGCAGTTGGAAAAGGAAAACTTTCGACCGATGAAACCAAAATCGAAAACTTTCAGGTAATCTTCCGAGCTGTTCCCTATTTTGATAACAGCATGCACTTTGGTAGCCGCATAGTTTTCGATAAAAACGGCAATATTTTCGTCTCTACCGGCGAACGCTCGGACCTGGCTACACGCCCTAAGGCACAACTTCTCGATAACGGATACGGAAAGGTAGTCCATATTACACCCGAAGGAAAACCGGTACCGGACAATCCTTTTATAGGCGTAACAGGTGTTATGCCCGAAATCTACTCTTATGGACACCGAAACGCTCAGGGACTGGCCATTCATCCCGAAACGAATGAGTTATGGCTCAGCGAGATGGGACCCCGCGGAGGCGATGAGCTAAATCTAATTGAAGCGGGAAAAAATTACGGGTGGGCTGTCATAACTTACGGTCTCGAATACAGCGGCAAACCGGTGGGCGAAGGCATCACCCAAAAAGAAGGAATGGAGCAGCCAATCTATTATTGGGATCCGGTGCTTTCTCCAAGTGGAATGACGTTTTACAGTTCCGATATCATCCCCGAATGGCAAAACAATTTGTTTATCGGGGGATTGAGCAGCAAGCATATCGCCAGACTTGTCATACGCGACCACAAAGTGGTGGGAGAAGAACGGTTGCTTGCCAATGAAAATCAACGCTTTCGCGATGTGGCGGAAGGGAAGGATGGTGCTCTTTATGCAGTAACAGACGAAGGAAGATTATATCGTATTTCAAAGAAATAAAAATAATTAAGAAACAATCAAAACCAATGAACAAGCGAGAATTTATCAAACGGAGCGTTGCGGGAGCAGTAGCTTTGGGAATAACAGGAAAAACATCCGTTACCCTCGCTGAAAATCAGAAAATTCCTGAAGTAAAAAAACGCAAGCTTGGCAAAACCGGATACGAAGTATTTCCGGTAATTTATGGCGGTATCACTTCGATGCGAGACGGACAAGACGCATCGAACAATTATGTAGCGTGGGCAATCGATCACGGCATCAATTATTTTGACGTCGCTCCCTCTTATGGCGATGCGCAAGAAAAACTCGGAATTTCGCTGCAACCCTACCGGAAAGACAAATATTTGGCCTGCAAAACAACACAGCGCAAACGGGTGGACGCAGAAAAGGAATTTGAACAATCGCTGAAAATGCTTCACACCGATTATTTCGACGTCTATCAACTTCACAGTTTGACTACACCCGACGACGTAGATCAAGCTTTCGGTCCCGGAGGAGTTATGGAAATGATCGAAAAAGAAAAACAACGCGGACGTATTCGCAAAGTCGGGTTTTCGGCACATTCGCAAACACAGGCCATTCGCGCCATTTCGATGTACGATTTCGACACGATGATGTTCCCTACCAATTGGCAAATGATCATGCGTGACGGATGGAGTACCGAAGCAATAAAGACCGCAAAAAAACACGATATGGGCGTTATCGCCATCAAAGGCCTCATTCATCGCAGTTGGATCAACCAAGAGGAGCGGAAAGCATACCCTAAATCCTGGTGTAAACCCATTGATGTGTCAGATGTTCCTTTCGGAGTTGCTGCCCTGAAGTATACTTTCAAAAGTGGTGCAGACGTAATAATTCCGCCGGGCGACTTTCGCGATTTCGCATTCTGTGTCGATCATATCGACGAAATTCTAGGATCTCCTCTTTCAAATAGCGAACAGGCACTGCTCGATCGCGAGTTTCTCGCCGTAAAAGATCACCCTTTCTTCGAACCAAGAACATGAGAAGGGAGAACGTTGTAAACAATTAATCGAACAACCGCCATTTTGTACTTTACGAGTACGGAAGGATTGCGATCCTTCGGGGAGTATATCCAACTCACTGCGGAGTGTCACTCTGTCGGTCAATAGCGGTCACGAGTAATTCAAAACTTCTTCCGCAATGTGCAACTAAATGTTTCCATTGATAATTGCAACGAAAATTTCACCCGACAAAACTAAAAAAGTTGTTTCAAACTGGTTTTTGAAACAACTTTTTTTAGTTGATAATACAGCTCTCTTTTTCAAACTAAGCTGCTACTGCACTACCGATAAGAAAAGCTCCGGCCAACGAAACAATGGCATAAAGTTCAGGGAATACAGCCAAAATAAGCGTGTTGCCGAAAGCATCATGTCCTTGTCCGATAGAAGCCACACCATTGGCACATACCTGTCCTTGTCGAATGGCCGATAAAAGACCGACAAAACCCAATGCCAATCCTGCTGCCAATGTAGCCATCGACTGAAAGAATGTAATATCGGGTTTCAGAATATTAAAAATATTCTGAAACATAAAATATCCGGCAAATCCATATAATCCCTGTGTACCGGGAAGAGCTGTTAACACCAAAAAATTGCCAAATTTTCCGTCCACTTTTTTTGCAGCTCCAATAGCAGCATTTCCTACAATAGTAACTCCATAGGCGCTTCCGATACCCGAAAGAGCAATCATAATCGCAACGCCAATATAGGCAATGAATAAATTTGTTTCCATAAATTTGTTTATAAATTATTGAATTGTTGATTAATGTATTTCTTTTTAAGCTTCTTTTCTGAATGGGCTATATTTCTTTCCTCCACCTTCGAATTCCGCGTTCTTGTAAAATTCCACAAAAGTAAGACGCACGGGATGAACTATAGCTCCAAGCACATTCATAAAAATATTAATGGCGTGACCGATCAAGAAAATCAAAATTGTTACAAGGGGTCCAATGACAGCATTCTTGGGGCTCATTCCTGTTGCAAGACTATTAAATACACTGGCTAATATGCCACCCGACAATCCCAATGCAAATAATCGTACATACGACAAAATATCGCCCAACAAACCCGTAGCCATGTTATAAGAATCCCATAAACCAAGTCCAAAATTCATAAAAAGATTTTTCCCCGGAGAATTGAAAAAGAAAATTAAAACAGCCGCAAGAATCAAAAAGATCAAATGTAACGTCCCAAACATCGGCATAAAGTCTTTTAACAGAGCTGAAACAATAAAACTAACAAGTAAAATAACCCAGCCAATAGTTGACAAAGCATAAACAAAACCCAGATGCTTGATACGGTTAGCCACTTTCATGCACATTCCAAACAATATTTGAATAACACCCAACACGAGTGAAAGCATAAACATTTGATTATTATCGAAAAATACTAGATCTTTCAATTGCTGCACAAATGGAATTTTCAAATCATAAATACTAAAACCAAAAAATCCACCGGTAAGCAACCCCGCAACCATTGTGGAAGCTCCCAGCACTTGGGTTAGCGACAAAACTACTTTCAATGACGAGCCTAATTTTTTTTTCTGCAATATCTTTACAACTGTAGCTGCCAAAAAAAGAAATAATCCGTAGCCTATATCCCCTAGCGATAGGCCGAAAAAAACCATATAAAACGGAGCAAAATAAGGTGTAAGATCTATCTCGTTGTATTTGGGTAACATATACAATTCGGCAATCGGTTCAAAAAGTCGAGCAAACCTATTATTCTTGAACTTGATTGGTACATCATCATCCGGCATGGGATCAGAAATTTCGAAATAAGCATTTTTCGATTCGAGATATTGTGAAATCTCGTTCATATTGTCCTCGGGAGCCCATCCCTGCAAAAGCATCAATTTATCGTCAGCAAGCTTATTGCCACTACTTTTCACACGAGCAAAAGTAATTTCCGATTCGACTTGTTTGATGGCTACATCTATTGAGGGAATATCTGCCGATAACATCGCCATCTGCTGGTCGAGCTGCTGCATTTCATCTTTTAATGACTCAATGATTCCATTGATCGTACTCAGCGAAACTTCGGGTATTTTCACTTCCTCTATTATATTGAGCTCATCAATGGGAACATCACTCTTTGTAACGGTAATAAAATATGTTTTGGAAGCTTCCTGCTTTATAACAATTGCATCGAATTTCGACTCCCATTCAGGATTATATTGAGCACTCGGAACAACAAAAAAATGAATCTTATAGCCGCTATCGGCAATTTTTTTCAACATCTGAGGATCAAAATTGCCCCAAGGTGCTATCGCATCGCGTTCTTTTGTGGCAACTTGCAATTGCTGTTGAAGCAAAGCTTTTTTCTGTTGGATACCATCGACTTCATCAATCAATTGAAAACCCCTTTCGATGTCGGCAGGATGAAGCGTTTGATCGTTTTTTTTATCGCGTGCTTTATTTAATACTTTTTTTGTTTCCTGCAATTGTTTAAGTTTTGCTACAAGCGATAAAGAAGTCTCGTCGTCGGAAACCACTTTATCGTTCGTGGCAACATGAATCAATCCCAGATCACGCAGATCGGTGAGAAACACTTCATAATCTTTGTAAAATACCAAAAAGGTAAATTTTTTCATTTTCGCTACCATAGGCTGTTCCCTTCCTGTTTACGTTGTTCCTGATGGGCACGCATGATTTTCTGAGACGATTTGGAAAGATTTTCTTCATCTTCGAGATAACGTTTTATCTTCAGAATGGCGTCTTGATAACCCGGAATCTGAACTTTTTCGAACAAGTTGACTTTTTGGGTAGTTTTTTTGCGCGCAAACTCCAATCTCGTTAATCTCAATTCGTAAAAATCACGCTTGATACTTATTTCTGCCAATGTTTCGAGAGTTTGAATTCCGTCCAAAAACCATTTAGGTTGATTGAATAAACTGAAAGGTTTTACCTCAAAATCCACTTTGTCGAGTGAAGGAACAGGAACACCGGCTATTTTTTGTCTCGAGAGATGAACATCTTTAATACTGACAAGCGAAGCATCGAATTCTGTCCACAAGCCCACCATTTTACCATAGGAACGGATTTTTTCTTCGAGTTCCTTCTCAAAAAGCTTCATTTCGTTTTTAGCCTTTTTCACTTCCATACGCAAAGCGGTTTCCTTGCTTTGCAGCGTAGGCAATGCCCGAACCCTTACATTTAGCTGTTTTTCGAGTTGTTGGCGCGACGTTTTATTATATTGAAATTTGATTGCCATCTGATAAAAGAGTGAAAACTTCGGAAAATAACACACAATTAATTCGTCCAGTATTTTTCGACCAATTCTTGTTTCATATTGACTTCTGCGGGCTTGAAATGCCTGGAAAGCAAACTCCACGTTTTGTCCAACATTTCGATCGTGTTTAAATTAACGTCGATCGAAAGAATATATTCGGAATAATCGAGAGCAAAAGCCAGCGCACGCTCATCGTAATCGGTAAGATCGAAACCGTTTTCGAGTTTCGTTTTGGCATTGGCGGCGTCGGCATAAAGTCTGACAGCAGCATTCATTATCTGAGGATGATCTTCACGTGTTTTCACGCCTTGAACCAATTGTTTCAGGCGCGAAAGCGAACGGAAAGGATCGACGATGACCTTGCCCACATCACTATCCCGACGCAAAAACAATTGGCCTTCGGTGATATATCCCGTATTGTCGGGAACAGCATGAGTGATATCGCCTCCCGAAAGAGTAGTTACAGCCAGTATAGTGATGGATCCACCCGTCGGAAACTGAGCGGCTTTTTCGTAAATTTTAGCCAAATCGGAATAAAGCGAACCCGGCATCGAGTCTTTCGACGGAATCTGATCCATACGATTTGATACGATTGCCAGTGCATCGGCATACGAAGTCATATCGGACAACAAAACGAGCACTTTTTCATTTTTGTCGACAGCAAAATATTCGGCAGCAGTTAACGCCATGTCCGGAACGAGTAACCGTTCTACGGCCGGATCTTCGGTAGTATTCATAAAACAAATGATTCGGTCTAAAGCGCCGGCATTGCTAAACACATTTTTAAAGTACAGGTAATCGTCATAGGTCATCCCCATGCCTCCCAAAATTATTTTATCGGTTTCGGCACGCAAGGCCACCGTTGCCATAACCTGGTTGAATGGTTGATCGGGATCGGCAAAGAAAGGAATCTTTTGTCCTGAAACAAGCGTGTTGTTGAGGTCGATGCCTGCTATACCGGTTGCGATCAGCTCCGACGGTTGTCGTCTGCGCACGGGGTTTACAGAGGGGCCGCCGATGGGCCGTTCTTCGCCTTCGGGCACAGGGCCACCGTCGATAGGATTGCCATAGGCGTCGAAGAATCTGCCAGCCAACTGGTCTCCAACTTTCAAAGATGGGGCCTTGCCAAAAAAAACCACTTCGGCATTTGAAGGTATCCCTTCCGTTCCCTCAAAAATTTGAAGCGTAACCTCGTCTCCTATAATCTTCACAACCTGTGCAAGGCGACCCTCGACGGTTGCCAATTCGTCATACCCCACATCGGTAGCTTTCACCGAACAAGTAGCTTTTGTAATCTGGGTAATCTTCGTATATATTTTTTGAAATGCCTTTGCCATGATTTCAAATTTTCTTTTGAGAAACTAATGTTTTTAATTGTTCACAATATTGATTGTATTTATCGGACTCGAATTCGGCGTAATTCATCTGTTTACCTACGTAGATCAATTCCTTAAAAAAATCGGCCACTTGATTGAAATTATCGAATTCGAAATCGGTACGACAAATGTCCACGACAATATCCAATATTTCTTTTTGACGTCCAATTGGTGTAACGGAGTCTATCAAATCAAATGCATCCTGTTGCAACACGATAAAATCTATCAATTCCGATTTCCAGAATGTGATGTGATATTCCACCGGCACACCATCGTCTCCTAAAATGTTGATTTGTTCGGCGATTTCTTTTCCACGTAGCAAACGAGTTCTGATTTCGTTAACTTTCAGCGTCCAATCGCTCGAAATATGTTCAGAAATGAATTCTTCGAATTCGGGATATTCGATGTATTTTGAATAAGATTCGATAGGATTGATGGCCGGATAACGTTTTTTATCGGCTCTATCTTGTTCGAGGGCATAAAAACATCGTGCCACTTTCTTCGTATTTTCGGTTACCGGTTCTTTCAGATTTCCTCCGGCAGGCGAAACAGTCCCGATAAAAGTAATTGAACCTTCGTGTCCGTTATTTAAAACCACGTGTCCGGCACGACCGTAAAAATTGGAAATGATAGCCGACAAATCCATCGGGAATGCGTCGGGACCGGGGAGCTCTTCCAAGCGGTTGCTCATCTCTCGCAGAGCTTGAGCCCAACGTGATGTGGAGTCCGCCATAAGCAAAACTTTCAATCCCATCGAACGATAATATTCGCCGATAGTCATCGCCGTATAAACCGATGCTTCACGAGCGGATACCGGCATATTTGACGTGTTGGCAACAATGATCGTTCGTTCCATCAATTTTCGGCCGGTATGAGGATCAATTAGTTCGGGAAACTCGGTAAAGATTTCAACTACTTCGTTGGCACGTTCACCGCAAGCAGCGATGATAACGATATCTGCCTCGGCCTGTTTGGATATGGCATGCTGAAGCACTGTCTTTCCCGTGCCGAATGCACCAGGGATAAAACCTGTACCTCCTTCAACGATAGGGTTTAGCGTATCGATTGAGCGCACTCCCGTTTCGAGTAACTTGTAAGGTCTGTGTTTTTCCCTATAGGTTGTGATGGGAATTTTAACCGGCCAACGCTGTATCATGTTGATTTCGGATTCATTTCCTTCATCATCAACAACTACGGCTATAGTGTTATAAATATTGTATTCCCCTGCTTCCGCGATACTTTTCAGCGTGTATTGTCGGTTCATGGTGAAAGGCACCATGATTTTGTGTGGTTGAAAATTTTCGTCAACTTCACCCAACCATGACCCGGCGGTTACCACGTCGCCCACCTTTGCAATAGGTTTAAAATCCCAAAGTTTTTCTTCGTCGAGAGGAAAGGTATATTCGCCACGTCTGAGAAAAATGCCTTCCATCTTGTCGAGATCATTTTCCAGACCATCCAGATTCTTCTCCAAAAGTCCGGGACCAAGAACCACTTCGAGCATATGTCCCTGAAATTCCACTGCCGAACCGACAGTGAGTCCGCGTGTACTTTCGAATACCTGCAGATATGCATTTTTACCTATAACTTTAATCACTTCCGACATCAAGCGGGTGCCATCAAGGTCGATATAAGCGATTTCGTTTTGGGAAACAGGCCCCTCCACCTCTACGATCACCAGATTGGAAATGATCCCTTTTACTGTTCCTTTTGTCAACATATATAATTATTCTTGTTTGGAATCGTATTTTATTTAATTGTCTTCAGGGATTTCTATTTCGTTTTTCAATCTCTCTATTAATTGACGAAAAACGCGTTCACCTTCTTCTGCATTGAGGCTTACCCATCGTTCCAGTATCTGTAATTTGCACAAATAGGCAAAAATATATTCGATATCGAAATAATCGAACACCGTATTTTCTTCGAGCCACTCCCAGCGAAATTTATCGATCTTTCGTTCACGCTCGTAGATATCACCTTCTTCGGAGAGGCGCTGAAGCGTATCAAAATATTCGAGTTCCTGACCTATTCCGAAATCGCGGGCATTGATATTGAGCCGCATGGTTTTGGCAATCTCGTTATTTCCTACAATTACACGCGCTGCATCCATCCCGTATTTTCGTGCATAGATAGCCGAAAGCACGTTACCAATATTCAGATTGAGCTCGAACCACCGAGCTATAAGGCTGTTTTTTGTCTCTCTGCCATAATCCATGTACAATGAGGAGAGAAGATCTTCCCACAATTGACCACTGTTTTGAGCTTCATCGCTCAGCCAGGTTTGAATGAATTGAATATAATACGACGGGATTTTTTCGTTCGGCTTCACCAATTCGTAGGAAGCATCATCGATCGCTTCGATGATTTCGTGTCGCGATAACACACCTAACGAATTTATGGCAGCATCCTTGTTTTTGAGTATTTCGAGCAGGTTGCGATTGTCGTAACTGAAAAAATAGATATCCAGCAATTTTTTATCGGCAGGCTTTAATTCTTCATCGAGTAAAGCTCTGAATTCTTCTACAGTGAATGGCAGTTTGGTGCTGTCGAACGAAAAATCGGGCAGACCGGACACAAAATAATAATATTGATTTTTGAATAGCATAGGCAAAATCAAACGGATATCGATGGCTGTCGGATACCTTAATTATTGAAATAAAAGCTTTTGGACTTGCGGGCGGAGGAACTCCTTGAAATATTCGATAAATTCTTCTTCGCCAAATTTGACCTTGTACGAGCCATCTTCGGGAGATAATGTAAATCCGCTTTTGATGCCGTTTACCGATTCTATTTTTAATCCTTTATCGAGTATGTCTTTTGCATTGGATGCAATGTAGTTTTCTATATCTTTGGAATTCTGAACGCCGATGGTAAGCTTCTCGTTTTTCGACCAGTTTCGCACCAGTTCGACAATTATCTTTTGAATAAATGTTTGATCCTGCATTGCTGCTTTCACGTTGTCCGATGCCAGCTTGTCTGTAATCAGATTCGTGATTTCGGTTTTGAGTGCTTCGATGGCTTGCGCAGCAAAAAGTTTAAGTTCTGCCTCGGTATGACTTCGCATTTCTGCACTTTGCTTTTCGGCCGTAGCAATGATTTCTTGTGCCTTAGCTGTAGCTTCGTCTAAAATTTGCTTTTTTTGGGCGTTTGCTTCGGCAATAATTTTTTCGGCCTCCTGTTTTCCTTTTTCTACTCCTTCAGCGTATAATTTCGATGTGAGTTCCTGAATTTTGTCCATATATGATTTGAGATGTATTAAGAGCTAAATTTGAGACGAAATGACTTATGATTTTTATTCCACTTATAGATATTGTATTCACAAAGGTATAAAACAAAAGCAATCATGGGAAAAAAATGAAGTAAAAATCTTTTAAACAAACACGCTTTTTTTTAAAATTAGTCAACAAAGGCTCATTCATATACACAAAAATTTTCTTATGCGATTTTTGATGGGATATGGCGAACCGTAAACAGGTCAATGAATCGAAGAATGGAGGTCAAAAAATGGGTCGTACTCTATTCGAACCATGTACGACGCAAGTACGACCCAAATACGACCGAAACAAATCCCGAACATATATGTAAAAATAGTAAGTAAACCCGATAGTTATTCGGCACTGATTAAACTATATTTAAAGGCATCTGACTTTTCAGTCAAGCAACCCAGTTTTCCAACTATCTATATTTCAATTCAAATATTCATCAATCTTTCCCGAGATCAACATGAGCGAAATTTCGTAAAGTTTAGTTTGGTATCTGGCAGTCAGCAATCGTTGCTCGGCCTCGAGCAAACTGTTTTGCGCTTCGCGCAATAAAATTCCCGACAAGTCGCCAAGCTTGTATCGATCCATCGCAATTTCGTAATTGAGGAGGGCATTCCGGAGACTTTCCTCTTCGAACTGAGTAAGCAGAATATTGTTTTTGTAGGCCATCCACATATTCGAAAAATCGCTTTGTAATGAAAGTTTGAGTCGATCAAGCTCAAGTTGACGGTTCTCCATGGTTATCCGTGCGTTTTTCTGTTCACGTTTTCGATTGAAACCGTCGAAAATATTGAATCCGAGAGTAAGTCCGATATTTGGTCCCCAGTTTCGCTGTTTGTCCCATGTCCCCTTATTGTATCGGTAATCAGAGAAACCATAACCCGCATTCAGTCTCAAGTACGGATAATTGCGGCTTTGCAGGGTTTTGAGGTCGAGCGTGCCGAGCAATCGATTTTTTTCGGAGAGTTGCAACGATGTGTTTTTTGCCATCATATCACGAAACAATTCTTCTTTGGAAAGTGCATCATTAAAAACAATATCAGTATCACTCACGAATAGAGGTTGTTCCACATTTTCCATCCCCATCATCTGATTGAGCCTGATTCGCGATGTGTGAAGCACTTCATACTGTTGTATGAGTTGCGAGCTGTCGGCATTGAAATCGACGCGTGCTTGCTGCAAATCCAATCGCGAAAGCGAGCCAATCTGATAGCGTGACTCTACTATACGGAGCCGTTCACGGGACAAATCAACCGCATGACGCAAATTGCGCATCCGAATGGCCTGTTGAACATAATTATAGTACTCGGAGGTAAAGTCGGCGATAAAATTCTCGATATCGAATTGAGTATTGAGTTCGCCAATACTTTTCAATTCTTTCAACCTTTTGTAATTCGTTTGTACCTTAAATCCTTCGAAAAGTGTCCAATTCAAATCAACGCCGGCAGTGAGGGTATTTGTGTTGGAATTTCGCAAAACCTCCGTTTCGCCTTCATCAGCCGGATATTGATCGGAATTGCTATTACTTGTCGATAAGCCGGCAGAAGCATCCAGAACGGGTAAAAAACCTGCATTGCCCAACGATAAATTGTTGTCGGAAACTCGCTGCTCATTTCGCGAAATTCTGAGATCGTAATTATTTTCTATCCCAATCTGTAAACATTCTTTCAAATTCATTACAGGTTGTGCTTGGGCAGCCGGATACCAAAGCAAACACATTAATCCCATCCACACCCATTTCTTCATATCTAAATAATTTTCAATCGTTTGTTGTTTTGTCATCTGCAGAATTATCGATCAACGCTACCGATATGTCAGTTTGTTTTTCGTTACGTATTTTTCTGTCAGTAGAAAGATACATGTATATTGCCGGCACAAGGAATAGAGTGAGCAAGGTTGCTATCAGCAAACCGCCTACTACTGCCGTTCCCATTGCAATACGACCATTAGCACCCTCGCCCGTCGCAAAAGCCAAAGGCAGAGTTCCGAGAATGGTGGAAATGCTTGTCATGAGTATGGGACGTAATCGTTGCACGGAAGCTCCCATTACGGCCTCATATTTCGACAAACCGCTCTCTTGACGTTGATTGGCAAATTCGACGATCAATATTCCATTTTTTGCTACCAATCCTATCAACATAATAATTCCGATTTGACTATAGATATTCATCGTAACACCAAACATCCACATAAACAGCATAGCTCCAAAAACAGCTAAGGGAACAGACAACATGATAACCAACGGGTCTTTGAAACTCTCGAATTGTGCAGCCAGAACCAAAAATATAAGTAGAATGGCCAATCCGAAAGCAAATAACAAACTCGACGAGCTTTCTCTAAAATTGCGCGATTCGCCTTCGAGCGTTGTCCGAAAACTGTCATCCAATACCTCTGCCGCAATCCGATCCATTTCTTCAAGCCCCTGACCAAGCGAATATCCGGGAGCCAAACCGGCAGAAACAGTGGCAGAACTGAAACGATTGTAACGATATATTTGCGGCGGAGCAACGGTTTCCTGCAGTTTCACAAGATTATCCATCTGAATCATTTGCCCGTTTTTGTTTTTCAAATAAATAGCTTTTAAATCGACAGGAGTGTTACGCTGCTGACGATTGATTTCGCCCAAAATCTGATATTGTTTTCCGTTCATGTAAAAATAGCCCATACGTTGGCCGCTCAAAGCATACTGAAGAGTTTGACCAATATCGCGGGTGCTCACACCCAAAACGGCAGCTTTATCCCGATCAATCACAATTTGCGTTTCAGGTTTGGTAAATTTCAAATTCACATCGGCCATCTGAAAATAAGGGCTTTGATTTACCTTTTCCATGAATGGAGGAAGAAATTCTCGAAGTTTTTCGAGATTGTTGGCTTGTAACACATATTGAATGGGCATTCCGCCTCTGCGTCCTCCGAAAGTTGGTTGTTGTTGGACAAAAGTACGTGCCGCAGTTTCGTTCCGCACGGCTTTCGAAAGCTCATCTGCTATTTCCATTTGCGTACGTTCGCGTTGATCGATATCCGGAAGGGTCAATCGCACTGTTCCCATCCCGCTTCGAATAATGTTCAAATTCGAAACTCTTTCGGGAGCAACGGAATCGGCTATTTCGGAAATCCGTGTGGTATAATCTCTCGTAAACTCAAATGTTGCTCCCTCCGGAACGGACGTGCGAAGAACAATTTGCGATCGATCTTCCAACGGAGCCATTTCGGCAGGAATGATTTCCCAAAGCACGACGATAAGAAGTGCCGTGAATATTATAATGGGAAATATAAGCCATTTGCGCGCCAAAAACCGTTGGAGCATCTGTTCGTAAAGTAGGTTGAACTTATCAAAATAAGCCTCAGTTTTTTCATGCCACTTTCCTTGCTTTGTCTTGGGTTTAAGCATTTTGGACGAGAGCATCGGCACAAACGATAAAGCTACAAAAGCCGAAATCGTCACCGCTCCGGCTATTACAATACTAAATTCGCGAAAAAGGCGGCCGGTCATTCCTTCCAAAAAAACAATCGGGAAGAAAATGGCTACAAGTGTGATTGTGGTGGAAATTATAGCAAAAAATATTTCCTTCGATCCTTCGATAGATGCTTTTCGAGGGCTCATTCCCTGCTCAATCTTTTTGTAAATATTTTCCGTTACCACAATTGCATCATCCACCACCAATCCCACGGCAAGCACAACAGCAAGCATGGAAAGTACATTAATCGAAAATCCGGCCAGATACATCACAAAAAATATCCCGATCAGCGAAATCGGAATTACCAGCGTCGGGATGAGTGTGATACGCCAGTCGCGAAGAAATACAAAAATAACCAGGATCACCAGTAAAAATGCAATGATCACGGTTGTTTGCACTTCGTAGATAGAGGCACGAATAAAGCGTGTATTATCGAATGCAAAATCAAGTTTTACGTCGCTCGGTAAATCTTTCTGCATCTGCTCTACACGTAAGCGGGCTTCGTCGGCTATACTGATATGATTGGCTCCGGGTTGGGGTATAATGACACAGCTAACCATAGGCACGCCATTTCTACGTAAGATGTTCTGACGGTTTTCAGCATCCAGTTCGGCATAGCCAATATCTCTAAAGCGTACGATTCGAAAATTATCTTCGATAATGACCAAATTATTGAAATCTTCGGGTGATTGCAATAACCCCATAGTTCGAATAGACTGTTCTATCTGATCGCCTTCGATGCTTCCGGCCGGAAGTTCGATATTTTCGCGATCGAGAGCATTTTTGACATCTATAGGCGTAACTCCATACGCTGCCATCTTCACCGGATCGAGCCAAAGGCGCATTGAATAGCGATGCTCACCCCAAATTTCTACAGCACTGACGTCTGAGATGGTTTGCAATCGTTCCTTGACGGTAAGATCGGCAATTTCAGACAATTCGAGCAGCGATCGAGTGGGACTTTCAATCGTAATCTGCATAATAGGTTCGGAGTCAGCGTCGGCTTTCGACACTGTGGGAGGATCGGCATCTCGCGGCAAATAGCGCTGTGCAACCGAAACCTTGTCGCGCACGTCGTTAGCCGCAGTCTCCATATCCACACTGAGTTCAAATTCGACAGTGATACGCGAACGTCCTTGACTACTCTGGCTGGTGAGTGATCGAATTCCAGGAATGCCATTTATGTTTTGTTCGAGTGGTTCTGTAATCTGATTTTCGATAACTTCGGCATTTGCTCCCGGATAGGATACAGTTACGGTGATGATGGGATTATCCACGTTGGGATATTCGCGAACCGGCAAACTCGTGTATCCTATCACTCCAAAGAGAATGATAACAAGCACGAAAACCGTTGCCAATACCGGTCTGTGGATACTTAATTCCGATAAATTCATGCTACTCAGTTTTGTTAGGTACAAATTCTCCAATTTTCACCAAAGCGCCATCCGTAAGCTGCATGACGCCGGTTGTCAGCAGTGTATCACCAATCGACAATCCGTCGGTAACCTGCACAGAGGAAGCTGTGCTCAATCCGGTTTTGATTTCCACTTCTTTGGCTTTTCCGTTTTTATATATATAAACAAGTTGTCGTCCCATTTCGCGGATCATAGAGATACTGGGAATCACAATGGCATCATTTTTCTGATCCAGTTGTATGATGACATTTGCAGACTGCCCGGGTTTGATCTTCCCTCCAGGGTTTTGAAAAAGTGCCCGGGCAAAAAAGGTTAATGTTTGCACGTCGAGTCGCGATTCGATTGCATACACTGTTGCATGATAGGTGGCCAAATCATTGTCAACCGTAAATGCCAGATTTGTCCCCGGTTTGATTTCGTTTACCATATTTTCATTAACCGAGAATTCAATTTTCAGAGGAGAGATTTTAGTAAGTTTGGCAATGACAACCGTAGGTGATGCATAGGCTCCTTCGCTCACCAGTCGGAGACCTATAGCGCCATCGAAAGGTGCTCTTAATTCGGTTTGGGCGATGCGTGCTTTCGTCAACTCAATGTCAGCTTTCAATGTTTCGAGTTCGGTAAGTACCGATTGATACGTTTCCTGACTCACAGCATCTTTCTCGAGCAGAATCTGTTGGCGATATACACGATCTTGAGCCAATGGCAATTGCGCTTCGAGTTTTTTTAATTCTGCTTGAAGAGGAGCATCATTCACTTTAGCCAGCAAATCTCCTTTTTTGACAAAGGTTCCTTCCTGAAAATAAATTTTCGTGATTTTACCTGATGTCTCAAACGTCAAATCTACCTCCTCATCAGGTAACATGATACCTTTCATGCGAAACATATCGTTAAGTGTCTGTGGTTGAAGAATAGTGGCCGTAACGACTAAAGGTTGTCGACCTCCACTCATTCCCGTTTCGCGAGGTGATACAGTGTCGTCGGCTTTTACTTTCTTCTTGACAGTAGGAAACAAAGCCATTATCAAAATCAATAAACCGATGGAAACAAAAATAATTATTCGGGTTTTCTTACTCATGATGTGGATACAAATTTCCTCAAATTTAGCTATTCCGTCTGACTTTAACGAATAGCCGGTTTACACTTTTAGGTTTTTTAGTTTCGAAAATAGACGTATAGTAAAATTTAATCGACGAAACCGACTAAAATCAGAAAAAATATAACTAATTTTGACAATCATCAGATCGGTCTTTTTTACACATCAAAAAACACAGAGATTATGAATTATCGTAAGTTATTATTAGTCGTACTTGCCTTATTTATGACTTCAACCATTGAAATGATGTCGCAGGATTGGGCTAATCTTGCCCGCTATCGCGAGGAGAATACCAAATTAGGACTGCCGCGCACTTGCGACACGCGCGTAGTTTTCATGGGAAACTCCATTACTGAAGGATGGATTAAGCAGGTTCCCCATTTTTTTGCCAACGGCATGTATATCAATCGGGGTATCAGTGGCCAAACTACACCTCAAATGCTCGTAAGATTTCGTCAAGACGTCATTCACCTGTATCCCAAAGTTGTGGTGATTTTGGCGGGGATAAACGATATTGCAGGAAATACCGGCCCTTCGACACTCGAAATGATCGAAGACAATCTTTATTCGATGACTGAGCTTGCACAAGCACATGGCATTCAGGTAGTCCTTTGCTCTGTGCTTCCTGCTCTCGATTTTCCGTGGCGACCGGGCATGGAACCTGCCCTGAAAGTTGTGGATCTCAACAAACGCATCAAAGAATATGCTCGAACACATGGAGTGGTATATTGCGACTACTTTTCGGCAATGGCTGATGAAAATAACGGATTACCGAAAAAATTATCCGAAGACGGTGTACATCCAAACAAGGCCGGTTATGCCATTATGGCCCCGCTCGTCGAGAGAGCCATTGCTCAAGCTCTGCTCATGTGGAAAGAATGGAAATAAGAGAAAACGAAGTAATGAAAAATAAATAAAGCGGTCGTAACCGCCTTATTTTTTTATTTTATGCGGTTTGCATGCATGCTTCTCTTTCTTCACTGTAGCACCGCATTTTTTACATTCAAATTTTGGATCTTTATGATCGATCACGTCACTATATTTACAGGCAGTTTTACTCATTGCTTACGAACACATTTTTACTCAAAAACAGACAATGCTTCACTTTGATTTCAAAAAAAAATCAATTCAAACCACGATCAACATCAGACTTGAAACAAACAAAATATGACCAATGACATTTCGGGCTGTTTTCCGAAATACAAGAAACAGCCCGAAATGATATCATAATGAAATTAAGATCCTTAGGGAAAACGATAAACAACGCTATTTATATTCATTCCGGCTCCTACAGAAGCAAGCACCATCGTATCTCCTTTTTCAAGATTATGCGGATGCATCTTACCCTTCATTACCATATCAAGAAGCGTAGGAACAGTAGCAACCGAAGAGTTGCCAAGCCACGAAATAGTCATGGGCATCACATCTTCAGGCACTTCGTTCAAATCGTAAAGTTTGAAAAGACGTTTGATAATGGCATCGTCCATCTTTCCGTTGGCTTGATGGATAAGCACTTTTTTCACATCGCTGATATGAAGTTTAAGTTTATCAAGACCATCCTTAATAGTTTTGGGAACATTTTCGAGCGCATACTGATACAAACGGCGGCCATTCATCTTCAGATAAAGTTCTTTTTTCTCGGCCAATTCGGGATTATAAGAATATCCCATATGCAGCATATTGGCATATTCCAAAGCATCGCTTCGCGAATTATGACCGATAATGCCGATAGGCTCATCGCTTTCGCGGGCTTCGATTATGGCAGCTCCGGCACCGTCGGCATAAATCATGCTGTCGCGATCGTGCGGATCGGAAATGCGCGAAAGAATGTCGGCACCGATAACCAATATTTTTTTGGCATCACCCGAACGAATGTAATAATCGGCCTGGATGAGCGCCTGAATCCATCCCGGGCAACCAAACAACAAATCGTAAGCCACTGTGTAGGGATTGGCAATACCCAATTTCTGTTTGGCACGAGCGGCCAATGTCGGCAAAATGTCAATGCGATTGTTGTCCACTTTTGTTTCGCCGAAATTATGTGCAAAAATAATATAATCGAGTTCTTCCTTGTCAATGCCGGCAGTTTCGATAGCTCTTTCGGCTGCAACTTTAGCCATATCCGACGTATTTTCGTCGGGTTCGGCATACCGCCTTTCGGCAATAGTGGTTATTTCGAGAAATTTTTGGACTATTTCCTCATTGGGTGTAGGAATTTTTTCGCCGGTGGAATCGTAAAACTCATTCGACAGAAAATCACTGTTTTTCTGCCTTTTAGCCGGGACATAACTTCCCGTTCCGGTTATCACGCTATATATTCTACTCATATATCGACTTTTAATTATCATTTAACTTAAATCACTACAAAGGTAAAAATTAATTTGCAATGAAATGATTTGGCGTATCTTATTTTGCGTTTTTATTCTGCAATTCGTCATTCACAAATATTTTAGGTTGTCAAATGTTCTCGTAAAACCACTGTTTTGTCAGCTATCTTTGTTTTAGAACGCCTTCACAGGTGTAATTGTTTTTCGTCAATTTGGAAGGAATAAAAAAGGCAAGGATGAAAATTGGATATTACGAGATTTCATTCTGTTTGGTTCTTTTCGCCGACGCTCGATGCAGCTGCAATTGTTCTGCCTTTCAGGCAGGAATTCTATTGTTGTCTTTGTCCACAGGTCGGTGACCTGTGGTTATGAAGGATATTGCCTTTCAGGCAAAGATGAGCCGGTGAATTGAAGGCTTCGACAGCGATGGATTCCTGTATTCGAAGGTGTTTTTGGCTTGAAAAGCCGAATTTTCATAACCACAGAATTTATTCTGCGGCATGAATCAGCGTCAGAAATCTGCCTGGAAGGCAGAACATTTATTTGCCACGAAGACGCTAAGTCGCGAAGTTGGCTTCGCCCTCAGATTATCATAACCCCGCACTGCTCGGAATTCATCGATAAATCATCGAATCGGTAAATTATCCATTGTACATTCTCAATTATCAATCAATTGACTTATGGTGCAGAGCACCACAATCTTTTGTAGCAAAATACATTTACCTATCCGAATAACAAAGCTGCATCGCAGCGAAATATTGTTCTGCTTAAACATCATTCCGTTCACATCCTTTCACATTCGCAATTGTGATGTTTTGTTAATAAAATCGGACAAATTCCTTTCATGAGTTTTCAGTATGACATTAATATGTGTATATCAGCAGATTATTTGTATGTTTCTGAAGTAAAAATTCATCGATTCGGCAACAAAATTGCCCCGTCAGAAATGTAGAAAACGCGTTTGACTCCGACGGACCCGTTTTCTACTTTGTAGAAACCACGTTCGACTTAAAGAATGTTATATCTACTTTGTAGATTTCGCAAATGTGAATGAAAACGTCCAATCTTGTTAACATTCTATAGGCATTCGGCGCCAAATTGCCCAATCTTGAAGTGCAGAAAGTACAACTTTGTCCGACGATCATACTTTCTACAAAGTAGACGGAGCAATTTTGTCCGCCGATTGCCCCGTCTACATTCCTGAAAGGTACATTTTCGAGCCAAATTGCCTTTTCTGTTAACATGCTATAGGCATTTTTTGGCTAAAACATGTAATCTACAATGTAGAAACCATGACTTTTTGCGACGGACATGCTTTCTTCACTCCAAGATGACAGGTCATGACAGGTCAATCGTGTCATTTCGAAGTGAAAACGGGGGATCATTCCTCGCCAAACGTGTCATCTTTGAGTGAAGATGACGGAATTTGAGTAATAGGAGTGTTAAATCAGCCTCATTATTTAACGATTTTCTACGGATTTGCATCATCACGAAGTGTAGAAACCACAACTTTTTCGGCTGATGTAGTTTTTCGCGAGTGCGGACGATGGGTTTTTCTCCGATGAGAGGGTACTCTTTGAGTGATGCCGGGTACTCTTTTCGAAACGGATGTGTCATCTATATAATAGGAGAATATCGAAACGGGATTGATTGCTTATCTTTTCACAAGTAAATCTGTCAATGCGCTTTCGAGGGATGGAAAAAGAAAGTTGTATCCCGAAGCTATGATTTTATCGGACGACACTCTGCTTCCCTCCAAAAGAAGGGAAGACATCCGGCCGAACAT
>Ga0208198_1000117_pt1 | contig 96820 bp, 79 predicted proteins | sample AD_JPNTR2_MetaG_FD_184446 | JGI IMG/M metagenome (GOLD analysis project Ga0208198, IMG submission 184446) | Active sludge microbial communities of municipal wastewater-treating anaerobic digesters from Japan - AD_JPNTR2_MetaG (SPAdes) (version 2) | ecosystem: Engineered > Bioreactor > Anaerobic...
AACATGATTTATCGAGCCATCTTGACCAATGATCATGAATGGGACGAAAAGCAGGTCATCGAATACTACAATATGCGTGGAGCAAGCGAAAAACTGTTCGATATTCAAAACAACGACTTTGGGTGGGAACGTCTTCCTACCTCCGAGATGAAGAGCAATACCGTATTTTTGATCATGACGGCCATGATGAAAAACTTCTACAACTACTTTATCAAAAAGGTATCGGCGGTATTCAAAGATATTCCTTCAACCTCAAGAATAAAACGGTTTATTTTCAAATTCATCTGTGTTGCCGGGAAATGGATCAAACAGAGTCGACAATGGAAACTCCGACTTTATACCGACCGACCGTACGATCGGCTGTGCTTATCCTGAATATCTGCCCGTTATCAATTGAATTAACAAACGTGAAAGGGTAAAGTATGTCTTGACGTTAAAAATAGGATGAAATATCCCTTTTTCTGCCCTTAAATTTGCAAACAGGATGCACATTTTCCCTGACAATTTTATGTATCGAGAAAAGAAAAGCGTGAAATCTTGAAAATGGCAATTTGAACGACTGCCGAAATATGCCTGCTTTTTGCAAAATAATTGACTTGCGGATTTTAGAATAAAAATGAAAGTTATACAAATGAAATCGGGCGCAGAGGCCTTCATTCAAATCCGAATGTTGAGGAATTGACCCGATTAATCGTTTGTAAGTATGTTAAAAAGAAAAGACGAACCCGATAACAAGTTCGTCCTCTCTCCACAAAAATAATATTCGATTACTTACTTCTCAACTGATATCTTCCTGATCCTAATTCGATTTCGATGTACGAATCGGTTTCGGTTACTTTGTGTATTCCTTTGCCCGATGGAGAAGCAATATTGAGTTGTTTCGGCAACTTGACAGTGGCAGAAGTGTTCGCCGGAACGACAATATCCCAAGTGAAAGAATTATTTTCCTTAGTCCATTCGCTTTTGATTTCGCCGTAAACCGAATTGTAAGATGCTTTCACATGCGATAATCCTTCGGGAAATTTTGGTTCCATCAGCAACTTTTTATAAGCAATGCTTTCGGGTGCATTCTTGATCCCTGCAAGGTCTTCGTAATACCAGATGATCAAATCGCCTAGCAACATCACATGGTTTCCGGAATTCATGGCAGGATCGGCAGTATCGCCATTCCAAAGTTCCCAGATGGTAGTGGCGCCTTTGCGGATCATATATCCCCAACTCGGATAAGTGTCGTTTGTAGCAATCTTATAGGCTAAATCGACGTTTCCGTATTGTGTGAGTCCCCGCATTAGTTGTTGAATTCCCAGCACGCCCGTGCTTACATGTCCGTCGAAATCGACTTCGGTTTTTTTCACCACATTGTCGAAAACCCGCTGCTCATATCCTTCGGGAACCAATCCTAGACGGAGGGAAAGGATGTTGGCCGTTACTGTATTGTTGTCGTATTTTGCGGAATCGGCATCGAAATAACGGTTGTTGTATGCTTCTTTTATTTTTGCTGCCAGGTCTTGATATCCGGCAATATCTTGTTCGTTTCCAGTAAGGCGGGCAAAGTCCGTCATCAAGTTCAGCAGACTGTAGTACATGGTCGTGCTTAAGATAGGTCCGGCAGTTTTGCGTGCAGGATCTTTTGAGTGGATCAATTGCTGAGATTCAGGAGGCATACACCAGTCGCCGTAAGTGTCTTTGGTAAGAATGTAGTCCTGCATGGATACCTGTTGGATTCGCTCCAGATAACGTTTCATTGAATCATAGTGTTTGGTAATCGGACGGCTGTCGCCATACTGATGATAAAGCATGTTTGCTGCATAAAAATAAGCGGCAGGCCATGTTACGTCGTCGTTGTAGATTGTCCAATAGCGGGGCGAAACTACCGAAATGCTTCCTTCGGGACTTTGCGAATCTTCGATATCCTGCACCCATTTGCCGTAAAGCAGTGCATTGTCGAAAACGAATGCTTCGCCGAAACATCCCGTGGCGCGATCGCCCAACCAGCCCATACGCTCGTCGCGTTGCGGACAGTCAGTCGGCATGCCGCGATAATTTCCACGAATACCCCAATAAGCATTTTTGAAAGTCTGGTTGATGATTTCGTTGTTGGTTTTAAATTGTCCGGTAGTTTCCATTTGGTCATACACCACTTTTCCGGTGAATACCGATAAATCGGGCATTGCATCTAATCCTGAAATTTCAACAAAACGAAATCCGTGATACACAAATGATGGCTCCCAACTGAATTCTCCGTCTTTCGCAGGAGTATAGATGTCCGTAACTTTGGCTCCACGTATGTTTGCCAAATATAACGTACTGTCCGGATTGAGCAATTCGGCAAAACGCATGGTAATGGGTTGACCCTTTTTCCCGTTTAATTTTTCGATCTTCAGCCAACCGACCATATTTTGTCCCATGTCAAGAATGTATTTTCCATCGGGAAGTTGCGTGATTTTCACCGGTTTTATTTCTTCCATCACGCGGAGGTTTGGATTGGGTTGTGCCGTAAGTTTCCCTTTGGGAGCCGGCATCAAATCGGCTTGCTGCCATGAACTGTCGTCGAAAGTGGTTGTGTCCCAACCGGGCATTTCGAGGTTGGCGTCGTACTCCTCACCATCGTATTCGTTGTTAGCTACAATCGGTCCTTTCGAGGTAACTTTCCACGATTCATCGCTTACTACGACCTGTGAAGAGCCATCCGAGTACTCTATTTCTAATTGCGCAAGCAAACTCGGCAATCCGAAAACCTGCAGATTGTCGAAATTGAACGCCGACCCACGCATGCCGAAATAACGTCCGTTGCCGAGCTTGACGGCAATTACGTTCGCATCGGGCGAAATTAAATTGGTAACATCGTAGGTATTGAAATAAACTCTTTCGGGATACCACGAAACAGTAGGAGCAAAAACATCTTCCGACACGCGTTTCCCGTTGATGTAGGCTTCGTTTGACCCCAATCCAGAAATATAAAGAACAGCTCTTTTCACTTCTTTGTCTGTAGTAAAGGCTTTGCGTAAGTAACGTGCGGCCAATCGTGTATCCCCTTTCATGGTTTCACCGGAATTCGATAGCGAATCTTCGCCGATCCATTTGGCCTGCCAATCAGAATCGTTGAGCAGTGCCATCGACCAACGACCAATTGCACTCCAATTGCTGTTTCCCCGATTTGTAAACACTTTCACCCTCCAAAAACAAACTTGGCGCGAAGAAAGCTCGCTTCCTTCGTAAGGAATCAGGATCGATTGATCGCTTTCCACTTTTTTTGTATCCCACAGTAGATTTTTGCCCTGCATCAAATCTTCTTCTGAACTTGCTACTTGAATTTGATAAGCAGTTTGCATCAAATCGGGAGTGTACGATGTTATTTGCCAGGAAAATCGAGGCTGCGTGGTGACAACTCCTTCGGGATTTTCCTGCATTTCAACTTTCAGAGAGGCAACTGTTGGTTTTTCTCCCTGACATGCACTCATCACAATAGCGAATAAAATGCTGATAAATAAATAAATGCGTTTCATTGTAAAAAAAATTTAAAATATTAATCAAGAATAACGTATGATGTGTTTTAACTTTGTGTTTCCTTTGTGACTTGTAGCCTTTGTGGGTATTTTGCAACGAAAACATAAAACATGAAGTTACACAAAAAGACATTTCATTCTTAACTTTACCATTCTTAATTTGAAAACTGATAATTTCCAGCCGTAATTTCGTATAGCAAACATCCGTCTTTCTTGCCGATTTTATTTGCCAAGCCCGTTTTTTCGTGAACCGTTTTCCCCTTTTCATCAGGGAAATAAATCGTAGCCGTACAATTTGGCGGTACTGTTACGTTTAATTCTGTCTTGCCGTTGTTACGTTCCCAATGCGATTTGATGAGACCGGCCGGGGAATCGAATTCGGCTTTTGCCCACGAAATCTGTGTTTCTGTCAGGAGAGGGATGCGAATGATGAATTTTCTGAATCCCGGGACTTCAGGATCACGTCTTATGCCTGCCACGCCATCAACGTACCATGCGCCAGGATAAAGGTAAGAACTGTGTAACAGGGAATGTCCGGGCAAATCTTTTTCCCACATTTCCCATATTGTTGTAGCCCCGTTTTCGCGCATGAATCCCCAACTTGGATAAGTGGTTTGCGAGGTCATCGAATAGATAAGATCATCTCGGCCTTCTTCGCGCAAAACCTTGAAAAGCATGGCTCCGCCGGTAATCCCCACATCGATATGTCCTTTCTGATTGACGAGAATTTCCTGCTCGAGCCGTTCCATCACGGCCTGCCGCAATTCTTTTGGCATGATATCGCCATATAAGGCAGCTGCCAAACTTCGCATGGTTCCATCGGAATAATTGTGATCATCGGCATGATAATATTTTACATGGAGAATCTTGCTCGAAATGTCAGCCTGATGTTCCCACTCTTCTGCTTCATTTATTTTGCCGATGACTTGCGCAATCTTGGCCGCAGTCTTCAGGTTGTAAATCCAGTAACAATTGTTGAAAAACAGGTTTTCATCAGAGTTGTTGTTCATGCCTTGTTCCGTAGCATGCGGCCATAACCAGTCTCCCAGAAAATCCCAATTGCCGCCATAACGCGTGAGCATATTGTCTTTGACTTTCGTATCCAGAAAACTCATCCAGCCTTTGATCATTTCGAAATTTTCACGAAGGACATCAGCGTCTCCCTGATGTTGATACATGAACCACGGTAACGTTACCACAATTCCGCCCCAAGCCGGTCCACCACCGCCGTGATAGGTAGGTGCAGTTTGTGGAAGAATGCCACCTCCAAGCAGTCTGCCGCTGCCAACTTGTTTTCGAGCACAATTCGGATCGTTCATATTGCCGACCATCGGTTCTGTACCCTGTACGTCGCGCCAGTCTTCCAACCACTTAGTGTAAAAAGCACCTAACTTGTAGTTGGATAGTCCCGTTTCGGATGTCGCATGCGCATCGCCGCCATAACCCAGCCTTTCGCGTTGTGGACAATCAACCACATATCCGCCGAGCGTCAGATTTTCGAAAGTCCATCGAATGGTTTTGTATATCCAATTTTGTAAAGGATCGGAACATTCGAAGGTTGTTGCATTTTCGTAATCCGTACGAACATTCCATCCTTTGATGTCTTCCATACGAGGTTCAGATTTCAATCCGAGAATCGTGATCCATCTGCCTGAGCTGTAATTGAATCGATTACGAAAGGTACCTTCACCTGTCTGTCCGATAACGAAAGCATTTTGCAAACCAAAAGTCATATCGTTCTGTTCCCGTTCGGAAAATAAGAAGCGAACCGTATCACCAGGATTTCCCTTCACGGGTATCTGCGTCCATCCGGCAAAATTTACGCCCATGTCCACGCGATAATTTCCATCGGAACGTTTTTCAATACTGACGGGCTGAATTTCACGAAACAGTTTATTTGTTTCCACTCGTTGAGCCGACAATTTCAGTTTTGGAGAATAGACAACTGCTTTCTGCCACGATTGATCGTTGTAGTTTGGCTGATCCCAACCGTCGATTTCCCGATTGGCATCCCAAATCTCTCCGCCATAGCCGCCAGCTCCAAAGTCCCAATTTCCGATGAGCTTGTTGGGACTGGGATGCGTTCGCCAAGATTCATCGGTAATGATTCTGGCAAGTTTGTGGCGGTTGCTGCCGTAGATATCGACCTGAGCAATGACAATGGGTGCTCTGGGTTTATCGGGAGTAGCGTAAGCTCCGAAAATCGACCATGAAGTTCCGAGCCAAAGAACGATCGTGTTTTTGCCTTTTTTCAGTGCGGGAGCAATGTCGTAAGCAATATATCGGGCACGTTTGGTATGATCGGTTACTGCCGGTGCAAGCACGTGGTCACCAGTTTTCTGCCCGTTCACATACACTTCGTGATATCCGACCGATGCCACAAAAAGGATTGCTCTTTCGGGCTTTTGATTCAGATCGAAATTTTTTCTGAACCAAGGATCGTACATTTGATTACTGCCCCTGCTCGGATCATATACTTCGGAGGTTCCGATCCATTTGGCCGTCCATTCAGCCTGATTGAAAAGGCCTGTGCTAAAAGTCGCAGTTTCGCTTACGGCGGAAATATTGCCTGTTTCGTCTTTGACGGTTACGTTCCAGCAATAATCCTTATCAGATTGAAGTTCTTTGCCCTCGTAACGAATCAGTTGCATATCGTCGGACTTTACCCAGCCGGAGTCCCAACAATCACCGATGTTTTTGTCGAGATTGTTTGTTGAGGAAGCAACTAAAATACGATAAGCCGTTTGTAGTTGGCCAAATTTCTTTTTATCAGTTGCATTCAGTGTCCAGCTGAATCGCGGCTGCGTTACGTCTAAGCCGGTTGGATTCGACAGATATTCGCAAGTGAGACTTTTGGGAATGATTGTGCAAATTTGCTGACCATTAACCATGAAGGCCAGAATAAATGAAATGAAGGATATGATTAAGTATGTTTTCATTGTAAATTAGAATGGAATGATAAAAGAGCAATATCGAAAAGAAGATTATTTTCTTGTCTTTATTTATGTTGTGGAATCTGCAGGTGGGAAATTTATTTTCCCATATTCCGGTATTCTAAAGGAGTCAGGCCGACTCTTTTTTTAAAGAATGATAAGAAATATTCATAGGAACTAAAATTGAGATGATAGGCAATTTCTTTGACCGATAAGTTTGATTCGATTAGCAGTTCCTTAGACTTTCTGAGTTTTAATTCCTGAAAATATTGTGAGGGTGCAAATCCGGTGTATTCTTTAAATACTTTTCTGAACCAGGAATAGCTCGTTCCCAAATTCGAAGCTATTTCGTGAATATCAATTTCTTTATTGATATTTTCGAGCATGATCACTTTGGCCCGCTCAACTATTTGAGTGGTTTCTTTGGAATCAGAATCTTTATTATAGGACAGATAAAGTATAGATCCCAGAATATTGAGAACAATACCTGATAGATGTTGCTGAGACGCCTTTTTATCCTCTTTGGCAACTTTGATTGCTGTCGAATATAAATCAACCAATTCTTCGCTTACGCCAATGTCGAATATTTGTTTCTCCGTTGATATAAATCCATTGGCAACAATATTATCGATAATGCGGCCTTCAAATCCGATATAATATTCATTCCATCCGGTTTCGTAGGAAGGGCAGTAGGTATGCCATTGACCCGGAAAGAGAAGAATAGCTTGACCTTTCTCGATGGTGGTTTTTTTGGTAGATTCCGAAGTAAAAGTCCCTTTTCCTTTGCTGATATAAAGAATTTGATATTCAGATAATATTCTGCCTCTGCATGGATCAAAATAATAATTTTTAGGATGTTCGGTCGATGGATATAAAGCATGTGGCGGGATTGGTTGAAAACCGACTGTATTGACAGTAAGACCGAAACTTTTATCTTTTTCGTTTACTATCAGGTACTTAAAATCGATACCAAAATCGTTATACCGCATGTCTTCTTGTTGGTTATAAGGTATCATTTATTCATCGACAAATATAAGTAAAAAACAAAAGCACAATACAGTAATAAACAGATAGTTTGTTAATAAACTGTATTGTGCAGAATTAATGATAAATAAAGCATCGATTATCTAAACAGATTAGGAATAATCAGCGCAAAAATGAGCGTCGCCATTCCTATTGCCAGGAAAAATACGGCTTTTTTGCCGGCTCCTACCCATTCTTTCAGAATAATGCCCCAAACATTGCTGAAAACCACATTCAATGACATGAGGATGCTCCACGAAAATGCCATCATCACACTGTCGGGATCAAAGAAACTTTGTCCCATTCCCAATCCGAAGAATTGCGAATACCACAAGAGCCCGGCAAATGCACAAAAAAGCAGATTGTTGATTAAAACCGATTTCGATGAATTTTTGATTTCGCCACCGGTTTTGTTTTTGGCATTCATGTATAGGCAATAGACGAGGTTGGTGAAGAAACCGCCGAGTGTAACGAGCAAGGTAACCGGATTTTGCGCAAACAATTCCGGCGCTCCCATGGCAATGGCTGCTTCCTTTACGGGAATTCCGGCATTCAGTCCCAAGCTGAAGCAGGCGCTCATTACGCCGGACAATAAGGCGATAAGCAGTCCTTTTTTCAGTGCAAAGTCTTTGATGGCTTTTTTCCGTTCTTCTTCCGACATGTTTTTCGACCGAAGACTGCCAGCATACCCCACCAATGCAATGCCAACGAGCGTTACGGCAACTGCCAACAACAATATCAGCCCTTTGGGTGAAAGCAGATCGGTCCCGCTAAGCACCGCCGGAATAAGCGTCCCGAAAGCGGCACAGGTTCCCAATGCAACGGATTGTCCCAGAGCAATCCCCAGAAAACGCATGCTAAGTCCGAAAGTCAATCCTCCGATTCCCCATAAAATGCCATATCCAACCGTTGCAAGTACTGCTCCGGAATTTGCGCCATAAATTTGCATAAGCTCCGGAAACGAATTTGCCATCAATGCTCCCAACAATGGGAATACAATCCAGGCAAAAACTCCCTGCATGAGCCAAAAGTTTTCCCACGACCAATCTTTGATTTTATTGATAGGGACGTATGAGCTCGATTGGCCCATACTCCCTATTGCAATAATAATCAACCCGATAATTGTGTTCATCTCGATGATCTTTTTGATGTTACTTCATCTTCGTAGGCTTGAATGCTTGCGATGTATTCGTCGGCAACCGGAACGGCCTGCTGCAGGCAATAATAGTTGTAAACCGCATTCCATGGCATTGCTTTCAGTTCTTCGAGGTACGCCATACGTTGGAAGTTGTTGTTCTTCAATTCGAAATCTCTTAATTTTTCTGTTGGCTCAAGCATCGCTTGCAACATGGCTTTTTGAGCCGATCGGATTCCAACGACATATGCGCCGAGCCGGTTGATGGAAGCATCGAAATAATCAAGCCCGATATGTACGCGATCGATTTGTCCTGAGCGAACAATTTCCTGCGACAGCGCCTGTAATTCGTCCGTGAGAATCACTACGTGATCGCTGTCCCAGCGTTCGGGACGACTGACGTGCAGATTGACTTCGGGAACGAACAACAGCATCGATGAAATTTTATCTGAAATCACTTCCGTCGGATGGAAATGTCCCGCATCCAACGTGAGCATCATGTTGTTCTTGACGGCATAGCCCATATAAAATTCGTGGGAACCGGTCACAAAGCTTTCACTACCAATACCGAAAAGTTTGCATTCCACAGTATCTTTCAGATACTTCGTATCGATTTTTTCGGACAGGGCTTCGTCGAGTGATTGTTTGAGCAATTCTCTATGCTTCATTCGCGAAACGGTTTTGTCTTTTTCGCCGTCCGGAATCCAAATGTTGTGAATGCATGCATCGCCTTGCTGACGTCCCATTTCTTCGGCTATGCGGCGACAACGGCGCAGATGTTCAATCCAGAATTTTCGGATTTCGGGATCGAAATCCGAAAGGGTATATCCACTATCAGACTTAGGATGAGAAAAGAAGGTGGAATTGAAATCGAGTTTCACATCATTCTTTTTGGCCCAATCCATCCATACTTGAAAATGTTTAGGTTCGATTTGATCGCGATCAACGAATTGTCCGCCAAAGTCTCCGTAAATGGCATGAAGGCTCAACCGATGTTTTCCCGGAACCAGTGTCAGCACTTTTTCGATATCTTTTTGCAACTCCTCGATGCTGCGTGCTCTTCCGGGATAATTGCCGGTGGCCTGAATTCCTCCCGACAAACCGCCTTCGGGATTTTCGAAACCCAACACATCGTCGGCTTGCCAGCAATGTATGGAAAGGGATACTGTGTTTAATTTTTCGACAGCCTGATCAGTATCGATTCCTAACGCAGCGTACTGCTCTTTAGCGGCTTCGTACGCTTTCTTGATCTGTTCGTCTTTCATTTGATGATGATATTAATTATGTGAAAATCTAAAAATTATGTGTGGCTTGAAGATATTCGGCATAATGCGACTCCCAATTTTGGATGTCTTCCGGCAGAAAGGTCTTCAAATCGAAAGATTGGGCTACCATATTGCGCATTTCCTGTTTGTTGTTGACCAGACCTGCAGTTTGAGCCTGCACGAGAATATTTCCGATGGCTGTTGCCTCCGAGGGTCCGGCGATCACCTTTTTGCCAATAGCATTGGCCGTATAAGTATTCAGCATGTCGTTTTGCGATCCGCCGCCAATGATGTGAAGAACATCGATCGGGGATGAGGCTAATTTTTGCAAATCATTCAACACCTGTTTGTAACGAAAAGCCAGACTTTCGTAGATGCAACGGGCAATTTCGCCCATCGTTTGCGGTATGTATTGACCGGTTTCGGTGCAGAATTGCCGAATGGCATCGATCATCGAATTCGGACTAGCAAAAATCGGAGCATCAGGATAGATGAAGCATCGAAAAGGCTGAGCTTGTTTGGCAGCATCCACGATATCTTGATAGGATATTTCATCGTTATTGTCCCATTCTTTTTTGCACTGTTCGATGAGCCACATCCCGCAAATATTTTTGAGCAGGCGAACTGAGCCGTCCGCACCACCTTCGTTGGTGAAATTGAGGTCAAATGTGGTATCGTTAATTACGGGCTGTTCCGATTCGATTCCCATTAACGACCACGTTCCCGAACTGAGGTAAGCAAAATGTTTATTTGCAGCCGGCGTTGCCAGTACGGCCGAAGCCGTATCGTGTCCGGCAACCGCAACTACCGGAATATCGCTGCAGCCGGTTTGGTTTTGTACCGATTTCGACAGCGCTCCTATGGTTGTTCCGGCAAACACGACTGGGGCAAAGTGATTTTCGTTCAATTTGATGGCGGAAAGCAAGTCGGCATCGAATTTACGAACATAAGGATCAATCAGTTGCGAAGTAGAAGCGATGGTGTATTCGGTAACCATTTTCCCCGTAAGCAGATATGACAATGCGTCGGGCATGAAAAGTATTTTATCGATGGAGGGGTAAATTGGATTTTGTTCTCTCAATTGGGTGTCCAACTGAAAAAGTGTATTGAAATTCATGATTTGAATACCCGTCTTTCGATAAACTTCCCGACGCGAAATCTTCTCGAAAAATTTCTCGGGTGCACCGAATGTGTGCATGTCGCGATAACTGTAAGGCATTTTCAGCGGTTCGCCGTCCTTACCGAAACATACAAAATCGACACCCCACGTATCAATTCCAATTGAGGATAGCTCGATACCTTGATTTCTTGCTATTTTGAGCGACTTCAGAATTTGTGAATACAAATGAAATAAATCCCAGTATAAACGTCCATGGATGTCGATGATCGGGTTTTTGAACCGATTGATTTCATGCAATTCCAATGTTCCGCTTTCCACAATGCCTAACATGGCTCTTCCACTCGAGGCTCCGAGATCGATTGCTAAAAAAGATGCTGATTTGTTTCCCATCGGGCTGAAATAATAAAGCTTAAAAATAAATGTTTTAGGCAAAAGTAAACAATGTAAATTTACTTTGTATTTGGAAAAATGATTTTAAAACTGCAATATTTGATATTATTTTATGTGAATTGAATGATTCCGGAAGAAAAAATCGAGTTTCGGATGAAATTATATCAAATATTATAGTCGTTAAATCAATAATTATAACGATTGTTGACTCGAGAATGTCTATTTTTGTAATCACTAAACAGAATTAATATCTGCATCGAAACACTCGTAAAATCTTTATATCGCATATCGTAAAAAAATCTTACTCATGTGTTTCGATATTGGAAAATAAATATAACGACTTAAATCATAAGTGAATGGCTGTATCGATTATTATGCCCAAACAGGGGCAATCGGTTGAAACTTGTATTATTGCAGAAATCAAGAAAAAAGGCGATAAAGTAAAAAAAGGAGAAGTCATCTTTTCCTATGAAACCGATAAGGCTTCTTTTGAAGAAGTGTCGCCGCAGGACGGAACTGTGCTCGAATGTTTTTATAGCGAGGGAGACGAAGTTCCCGTGCTGCAAAACGTGATGATTATCGGTGAACCTGGCGAAAATTATTCCGATTTGCTCGCGCAAACCGATATACCGGCTGCGGAAGTAGAAAAGGAAACTCAACAAGCGATTGCCAAAGTCGAAAATTCTCCCGAACAACCTGCTCTTACAGAACTTCAACCGAATAAAAATAATGCTCCGGTTTCGCCCCGAGCCAGACATCTTGCCGAGAAAGAAGCAATCGAAACATCTGCTCTTGCCGGTTCAGGCCCCAATGGTCGTATTATCGAAAAAGACGTTCGAAGCGCACTCGAAAATCGTCCCAAACTGACGCCGTTGGCAAAAAAACTTGCTGCCGAAGAAGGGTTGCAACCGACTACATCGGGAAGCGGATTAAACGGAATGGCAAAATCGATAGATTTATCGGCTCCGACAAATGCAGTTTATGGGTTGGATTACGAAGATCGAAAATTGCCCAATATCCGCAAGCTGATTGCAAAATCGATGCAGGCTTCGCTTCAAAACTCGGCTCAGTTGACACATCATTTGGGTGCAGATGCCCGACGCATTCTCCAACTTCGCAAAAAGGCAAAAGCAGCCTTTGAAAGCGGACAGTTGCAGGTGAATATCACGTTGAACGATTTTGTCTGCTTTGCCGTGATCAAAGCGTTGCAAAAATTCCCGAATGTGAATTCGCATTTTCTGGGCGACAGCATTCGATATTTCAAGAAAATTCATCTTGGTTTGGCAGTCGATACCGATCGGGGATTGATGGTGCCGGTTGTGCGCAATGCCGACGACTTGTCCATCATCGGACTGGCAAGTCAGTTTAAGGAAGTGGCAGCAGCATGTCGGAAGGGGAATGTAAATCCGGAGATTCTTTCGCCGGAGGCCGGTACGTTTACCGTATCCAACTTGGGAAATTATGGCGTTGAGATTTTTACGCCGATTATCAATTTGCCGCAATCGGCAATTTTGGGTGTGAACACAATTGTGCCCCGGCCAAAAGATTTGGGAGATGGGGTTTATGGATTTGTTCCCTACATCGGATTGAGCCTCACCTATGATCATCGTTCAATAGATGGCGGCGAAGCTACACGCTTTTTGAAACAGATTGCAGAGGAAATAGAAAATCTCGAAATCGAACTATTTTAACTTTTAATACTTTATGACTGATTTATTAATTATTGGTGGTGGCCCTGCAGGATATGTAGCGGCTGAAAGGGCAGGACATCATGGATTGTCCGTGACGCTTTTCGAAAAGAAAGCCTTAGGCGGAGTGTGCCTCAATGAAGGATGTATTCCCACAAAAACTTTGCTTTATAGTGCTAAAACATACGAAAATGCATTGCATGCAGATAAATATGGAGTGAAAACCGAAAATGTTGGATATGATTACGAAAAGATCGTCAGCCGAAAAAATAAGGTAGTACGAAAACTGGTTGCAGGCGTCAAAAGTAAAATGACAGCCAATCAAGTAACTGTTATCGAAGGCGCTGCCACAATAGTCGGTCGTGGACAAGACGGGATAGAAGTTTCCTGCAATGACAATATCTATAAAGGTAAAAACCTGCTGATTTGCACCGGTTCCGAGGCAGCCGTGCCTCCTATTCCCGGCCTAAAGGAAGCGGGTGACGTCGTGGTTACCAATCGCGAAATACTCGAACTGAAACAGCAGCCAAAATCGCTCGTTGTGATCGGCGGAGGCGTTATCGGAATGGAATTTGCCAGTTTTTTCAACAGTTTGGGAACGAAAGTTACGATTGTAGAAATGTTGCCCGAAATATTGGGTGGTCTCGATTTCGAGATTTCGGCGATGCTTCGCGATATTTATGCCAAAAAAGGAATTGATTTCCATCTGAATGCGAAAGTGGTGCAGGTGGACGGACATAAAGTGGTTTTCGAAAAAGAGGGCAAAACACAAACGGTTGAAGGAGAAAAAATTCTTCTAAGTGTCGGCCGTCGTCCTGTGACACAAGGATTTGGATTGGAAAATCTGAACGTGGAACTGAACAGAGGCGGCATCAAGACCGACGAAAAAATGCGCACGAATGTGCCCGGAGTTTTTGCAGCCGGGGATGTTACAGGTTTTTCGCTGTTGGCTCATACGGCAAGTCGCGAAGGGGAAGTGGTGGTCAATAATCTTGTCGGACGTCAGGACAGGATGCGTTACAATGCCATTCCCGGCGTGGTGTACACCAATCCCGAAGTGGCAGGCGTGGGCGAAACCGAAGAATCGGCCAAAGCCAAAGGCATTGCCTACAAGGTTGCCAAACTTCCCATGTCTTACTCGGGCCGTTTCGTAGCCGAAAACGAAGGAGGAAACGGTCTTTGCAAGGTGCTGGTTGGAGAAAAATACGGCGAAGTTATCGGGGTGCATTTATTAGGAAATCCATCGAGCGAAATCATTTATGGCGCTTGCATGGCTATCGAACAGGAAATGACCGTAAAAGAATTACAGGAAGTTGTTTTTCCGCATCCAACCGTTAGCGAGATAATCAAGGAAACAATCACGTCAGAACTATGATTTTGCTGATCAAATGATTCTTATGATTAAATCGCAACATCGTTTTCAGTATAATCATTTTTTAGATTGATTGCATCTTGAGCTCAACAATTAAAACAGAATACAAATATTCCGAACTCACTTCTCGAATTATTGGATGTGCATTGGAAGTACATAAATATTTGGGGAATGGCTTTCAAGAAGTGATTTATCAGCGTGCATTGGAATATGAGTTTGAATTGAATGGATTACAATTCTATCGAGAGTTTGATATGCTCGTTCTTTACAAGGGAATACAAGTAGGGTTAAGACGTGTCGATTTCTTGGTAGAAAATGTAATTTCAGTTGAGATAAAAGCTGTCATCAAATTGGAAGATGTTCATCTCGCTCAAGCAATAAATTATTTGGAAGCATATAATTTAGAAATCGGCTTACTGATTAATTTTGGAGAGCGGAGTTTAAATTTTAAAAGATTGACGAACAAAAAATATATACCAAATTTGTCAAAATAATCAATTAATCAAATAAATCATAGTTCAGACATCATGCCAAAAAGTGAATTTATCGATCCCAATCAAGTACGACAACCGGGATTTATCGAATTTCAAGCTATTCCTGTCAACCAGTATCAAAAAACGGTGAAGGATGAACGAAACAATTTTTCAGATGGCGAATTTAAGGCCATGTATCATGATATGGTTTTGATTCGCGAGTTCGAAACCATGATCAATCTCGTCAAAACAAAAGGCGAATATAACGGAACGCCCTACAACCATCCCGGACCTGCCCACCTTTCCATTGGTCAGGAATCGGCAGCAGTCGGTATGGCTTGGACACTTACTGTTGAAGATTTCATTTTTGGGAGTCATCGTTCGCATGGAGAAATTCTTGCAAAAGGAATGTCGGCAATTCATAAACTCGACGATGAGCAATTGATGCAAATCATGGAAAATTTCTTCGACGGAACCATTTTGAAAATCGTTCAAAAAGATTTCAACGGAACTACAAAAGAGCTCGCTCGTCGATTTTTGGTTTATGGAACGCTTGCCGAAATATTTGCGCGCGAGACGGGTTTTAATAAAGGATTGGGCGGATCGATGCACGCATTTTTCACGCCATTCGGCGTTTATCCCAACAATGCCATTGTAGGGGGTTCGGGCGATATTGCCGTTGGTGCAGCCCTGTTTAAGAAAGTTAATCGCAAACCCGGTTTGGTCGTTGCCAATATCGGTGATGCCGCATTGGCTTGCGGCCCCGTGTGGGAAGGAATCACTTTCTCGGCTATGGATCAGTTCAAACAGCTTTGGGAAGGCGACATGAAAGGCGGATTGCCTATCATTTTCAATATCATGAACAATCAGTATGGCATGGGCGGACAAACTTGTGGCGAAACGATGGGATATGGCATTGCAGCCCGGATCGGAGCAGGTGTTAATCCGGAAGAAATGCACGCCGAGCGCGTGGACGGGTATAATCCGCTTGCTGTGATTGATGCTTATAAACGGAAACGAAAAGTCATTGAAGACAAAAACGGGCCTGTTTTGCTCGATGTACTGACTTATCGCTATAGCGGCCATTCGCCTTCGGATGCTTCTTCGTATCGGACTAAAGAAGAAGTTGAGGCTTGGGAAAAGCACGATTGCATTGCTTCGTTCGGCAAGCAGATGATCGAAGCCGGAGTGGCTATTCAAGACGATTTGGATAATGTGTGGAACGATGTAAAAACCCTCATTTACGAGTTGTTTTTGAAAACTATCGACGACAATATTTCGCCACGCATGAAAAATCCTGAGGTAATTGGCGACATGATGTTTTCGAATGGCTCGGTAGATTCTTTCTCTGATGCGAAACCGGAAGTTCTGATGCCGCTCGAAGAAAATTCTCGTGTGAAAAAAATTGCTACTAAGGAACGCTTTGCATTCGATGCCGAAGGCAAACCTTACAGTAAAATGAAGCAATTTCAGTTGCGTGACGCTATTTTTGAAGCCATCATGGATCGGTTTTATAAAGATGCCTCCCTTATCGCCTACGGCGAAGAAAATCGTGATTGGGGCGGCGCTTTTGGCGTTTATGCCGGAATGACGGAGGCGTTGCCATATCATCGGCTTTTCAATTCACCTATTGCCGAGGCTTCGATCATTGGAACGGCCGTCGGATATGCCATGTGTGGCGGACGTGTCATCCCCGAACTGATGTACTGCGATTTTCTGGGACGCGCAGGCGACGAAATTTTCAATCAACTGCCCAAATGGCAGGCCATGAGTGGAAATGTGCTGAAAATGCCCGTTGTAGTTCGCGTATCAGTCGGTTCGAAATATGGCGCTCAACATTCGCAGGATTGGTCTTCTCTTTTGACACATATTCCGGGTATTAAAGTTTGTTTTCCTGCTACACCTTACGATGCCAAAGGACTGATGAATGCCGCCTTGCAGGGAACCGATCCGGTTGTATTCTTCGAAAGTCAACGTATTTATGATATTGGTGAACAGTTTCACAAAGGTGGAGTACCGACCGGATATTACGAAATTCCATTGGGTGAACCCGATATAAAAAAAGAAGGAAAAGATATCACTTTTCTTACGATCGGCTATACGTTGTATCAAGCTTTGGAAGCTGCCGGTGAGTTGGAAGAAAAATACGGAATGAGTGTCGAGGTGATCGATGCCCGATCGTTGGTGCCTTTTAACTACGAAAAAGTGATTGAGTCCGTAAAGAAAACCGGAAAGATTATCGTGGCAAGTGATGCATGTGCACGAGGTTCGTTTCTCAATGATCTAGCCGCCAATATCGGGTCGCTCTGCTTCGATTATCTCGATGCTCCGGTGTGTGTGTTGGGATCGCGCAACTGGATCACTCCGGCTCACGAACTCGAAACGGCTTTTTTTCCGCAACCCGGTTGGTTTCTCGATATGATTCACCAGCGCATTCAGCCGCTCCAAGGATATATTCCGTCGCAGAACTTCACCGATGGTGAAATGGCAAGAAGAGCGAAAAAGGGAATCTAAAAGAATAATTTTGAATTACTTATATTACTTTTGTAATAGTTCAAAAAAAACTGGACATTAATAAAAGTAATTGTTTCACCCTAAAAAATTATGTAAAATGGAACAGCCGGTATCCGAAAAAAATACGAAAGCTCAGATTTTGGAGGCTTACGAAAAACTGCTGAAAAAAGTGGAGCAGAAATCGAACGACAATCCCAAAGAAGTTCAACAGCGAAAGCAGGATGTGCAAACGGTAGAAAAGGCAACCAAAACGACCGAAGGCGATATTGAAGCGCAAATTGCGAAAATTAAATCGGAATTTGTCGCTGCACTCGAAATTATCGAAAAAGAATTGGCTGACGAGCGTAAGAAACTCGAAACGATTCAAAATGCCATTCGAATTGAGGAAAAACGACTTGATGATCTGTATGGCATCTCGGTAAATGCCGATTCGCTTTCGGCTATCCTTTTGGCACAGAAAGAGCAGAAAGAGCAATTCGAACAGGAAATGGCTGCCCGAAAAGAGGAGTTGTCTTCGCAAATCGCACAAACCCGGGCGGCATGGGAAAAAGAGAAGGCCGAGCATGAGGCTGTGCTGAAGGCGGAAAAAGAAAATCTTGCCAAAATGCGTCGCCGCGAGGAAGAGGAATATGCCTACACTACGCAGCAAAAGCGAAAAAAGGAAGAAGATGAATATCTTCAAATGAAAAACCGTCAGGAGGCTGAGTTAAAGGAACGGAAGATTGCATTCGAAAAGGAAGTTGCCGAACGCGAAAAACAGTTGAAAGAGAGCGAAAACGAACTCGCTACTCTTCGAGCTCAAGCTGAAAGTTTTGAAACGAAATTGGCTGAAGCTGTTCAAAAAGCTCAGGCAGAGACCGAAAAAAGATTGCAGTCCGTTTATGCTTACGAAAAAGAGCTTCGCCAGAAAGAAGTGGAGGGAATTATCAATCTGAAAGATCATCAGATTCAGACGCTTCAATCCAAAATAAAGGAAATGGAACAGCAATTGAAAGAAGCTTCGGCCAAAGTGGATGTTTCGGAAAAAACGGTGAAAGATATCGCCTTGAAAGCCATCGAGAGTGCGAATAAAACGCAGTTCATCGAACGCGAAAAGGTGAAGGAATGAAAAGATTAGAGAAGTCAGAAGTAAAGAAATAAACTTTGTGTTTGCTTTGTGCCTTAGCGTCTTTGTGGCTATTTTTATTACGAAGACACCGAGACACAAGGTACACGAATCGATATTGCATTTTTCATGTAAGATCACAAAAATGATTGTCGTTCAACGATCGGCAAAATAGCACCGATCCATTAAAAAATGAATACGGAATTGGAAAATAATTTCTTTCGAGATCGTTCTTCAAACGATCGAGGTGAGGCAGTGACCAATGTGAATGCTCATCTTCATACGCCCTATTCCTTTAGCGCTTTTCGCGATATCGACGATGCGCTCGACAGAGCTGCTGCCGAAAATGTGAAAGTCGTAGGGATCAACGATTTTTACACGACGGCCGGATACGACGAGTGGGCCGAAGGTTGCAAAAAACGCCATTTGTATCCGCTTTTCGGAATCGAATTTATTGCCTTGGACGAGGAAGATCAAAAAGCCGGTTTGCGTGTGAACGATCCGGCTAATCCGGGTCGTACGTACATCAGCGGTAAGGGTTTACGTCAACCTTTTCGGCTCGAAGAACCGTTTGCCTCGCAATTGCAGGCTGTTCGCGAAGCTTCCAACAGACAGGTGAAGGCAATGTGCTCCAAGCTCAACGAAGTGCTCGAGCAGAAAAAAATCGGCTTTGCGCTCGATTTCGACCAAATTGTTCGCGAACTGACGAAAGGATTGATCCGCGAACGACATTTGGCAAAGGCGCTTCGGATGAAGGTTTACGAATATTGCCAAAACGATGCAATAAAAATCCAATCGGTTTTTGAACTGCTTTTCGATGGGAAACCGTTGAAATCTTCAGTGGACGATTGGGCCGGTGTGGAAAACGAAATTCGTTCGAATTTGCTCAAGGCCGGTGGCGCTGCATTCGTCCCCGAAGAACCGACGGCGTTTCTTCCCGTTCAGTCGGTTTGCAACATTATTCTGGCCGGCGGGGGAATCCCTACTTATCCATTTCTGGCCGACGATGCAAAAGGTAACTATACCGATTTTGAAAACGATTTGGAGCGAGTTTCTCGTCAACTTACCGAAAGAGGATTTCATTCGGTAGAGTTTATTTCGACCCGAAACGATCTGCACTTACTCGAAAAATATGCCGAATATCTGTACGATCAGGGTTTTGTGGTTACTTTCGGAAGTGAACACAACACACCGGCTATGGAGCCGATTTTGCTTTCGACCCGAAACGGAATTCCGCTTTCGGAAAAATTGAAGAAAATCAACTACGAAGGTGCCTGTGTAATTGCGGCTCATCAGCATTTGGTAAAACAAGGTTTGCGTGGCTTTGTGGACGAAAACAGTTTTGCCGATCGCTCCAACCGCAGCGAATTTTTGAATTTGGGAAAAGAATTAATCGGTCGGGTTTTGTGATTTGGATTAAAGCATTTGCGCCACGAAGACGCAAAGACACGAAGAAGCACAAAAATTTGAGAAACTTAGTGTCTTAGTGCCTTCGTGGCAATAAAAGAAAAATGGATAATAAAACGTTTATAACGCTTTCAGAGGAAGAAGAAGCAATTGGGAAAGCTGTTGTTCATGCAGCATATCTTGTTCATAAAGAATTAGGTCCCGGCTTATTGGAAAAAGTCTATGAAATCTGCTTTTGTCATACTTTGTCAAAAATGGGATATGAGGTGAGAAGGCAAATCGATATCCCCATTGTTTTTGATGGGATCTTTTTTGATGAAGGATTAAGACTGGATGTTTTAGTTAATGACTTGGTTATATGCGAAATAAAAGCAATTGAAAATGTCAATCCAGTTTGGGAAGCGCAAATATTAAGCCATCTCAAATTAACAGGGAAACGGCTTGGTTTTTTAATCAATTTCGACGTTCCAACAATTAAAAAAGGAATAAGAAGATTTGTAAAATAGACTGAATATGGGTATCTCAGTGTCTTCGTGGTAGGAGAAAAAATCTACGTAATCATTTTGAAAGGTTTTAATTTTGCGCCACAAAGACGCGAAGGCACGAAGAAGCACAAAAATTTAGAGAAACTTAGTGTCTTAGCGCCTTCGTGGCAAAATGAGTAAGAAGATGACTTTCGACAAAAAAGATTTCTGCCACAAAGACACGAAGACACGAAGAAGCACAAAAAAATTTCGAGAAACTTGGCATAAGTGGTAAAAAAATAAAAATGAAAGAGATAGAGCAACTGATAGAAATATCGCAATTTTATGGCCGAGACAGTCGGTATGTGATTGCGGGAGGAGGAAATACTTCATATAAAAATGCCGATCGAATTTGGGTAAAAGCAAGTGGTGCGTCGTTGGCAACCATTACCGAAGAAGGATTTGCCGTGCTAGACAGGACAAAGCTTCGTCCGATGTCCGAAAAAAAATATAGCGACGATGTCGCTCGGCGCGAGGAAGAGGTGAAAAACGATCTGGCTGCCGCAACGCTGACCAAAGATAAGCGTCCGTCGGTGGAAACTTCGATGCACAACATCATCGAATACGCTTATGTGGTGCATTTGCATCCCACGCTCGTGAATGCACTGATGTGTTCGCAACAAGCCGAATCCGGTCTGAAAAAGCTTTTCGGCGAAAAAGCGCTTTATGTGGAATATACCGATCCGGGTTACGTGTTGTTTAAAAAAGTAGAAGAAAAAATCAAAGCGTTTCGTGCTGCCTACAACGAAGAACCCCATGTCATCTGGTTGCAAAATCATGGAATATTTGTGGCTGCCGATACCATCGAAGAAATCAGGAATATTTATTCCGATATTTTCGGTACAATCGAAAAATCGGTACAAAAATCTCTTCCTTCGGACGAAACGCTTCCAAGCCGAGATGTAGAGAAAGTGATTCCTGCTGTCAGGATGATGCTTTCGTCCAACGGACTGAAAACGCTGAAAGTCCGCAACAATGTACTCATTGAATTTTTCTCGGAGAACGTCGAAAACCGGCAACTGATTGCAAAACCTTTCACTCCTGACGAAATTGTGTATTGTAAATCGAATTATTTGTTCTTCGACAGCGATTCGGAAGAAACTTTACTTCGCGAAGCAGGGGAACAAATCCCAATTTTTATTGAAAAATATGGCTATCATCCGCATGTTTTGCTGATAAAGGGAATCGGACTTGTTGCCGCCGGCCTCAACGCCAGGCAGTGCGAAACTACCCTCAACGTGTTTGAAGATGCCATGAAAGTGGCTTATCTTTCGCAATCGTTTGGTGGAGCACATCCCATGACGCAGACGCAAATCGATTTCATCGATCATTGGGAAGTCGAAAATTACCGTCGAAGTGTGTCAACTGCAACATCGAATGGTCGTGCCGAAAACAAAACCATCGTGATTACGGGTGCGGCGCAAGGTTTTGGCGAAGGCATCGCTCGTTGTCTGGTGAAAGAAGGCGCCAATATTGTGGTGGCCGATTTGAACGAAGAGACAGGTCAAAAAACAGCTGGCGAATTAAATACGCTTTGTAACGGCAATCGGGTCGTTTTCGTGAAAACGGATGTAACGAATATTTCAAGTCTCGAACGTTTGGTGCAGGATGCGGTTTGCAGTTTTGGCGCCATCGACTGCTACATCAGCAATGCGGGCGTCCTTCGAGCCGGCGGATTGGACGAAATGTCGCCCGAAACGTTCGATTTTGTTACCCGAATCAATTATTACGGATATTTTTATGGCGTAAAGGTCGTGAGCCGCATCCTGAAATTGCAAACTCAGTTTGCGCCAAAAGATTATTATGCGGACATTATCCAGATCAATTCCAAATCGGGATTAAGAGGCAGCAAAGCCAATTTTGCTTATGCCGGTGGCAAATTCGGAGGAATCGGCCTTACACAGTCGTTTGCTCTCGAACTGGCGCCGTTCCGCATCAAGGTCAACAGTATTTGTCCGGGCAATTTTTACGAGGGTCCGCTTTGGAGCAATCCCGAAAATGGCTTGTTCCTGCAATATCTCAAGGCAGGCAAAGTTCCCGGCGCAAAAACCATCGAAGATGTTCGCCAATATTACCTCTCTCAAGTTCCCATGAAAAAAGGGTGCACGCCGGTCGATGTTACCAAAGGTGTACTGTATTTGATGGAGCAGTGTGGCGAAACGGGGCAGGCACTTCCGATCACGGGAGGGCAGGTGATGTTGTCTTAGACAGCAGTATCAAGACGCAAGATTCAAGAACCAAGAGAAAATTGAAATGCATAATTTTAAGAAATTGGATATTGGGAATAAATCGGTGGCTTTTGTGTCTGATATCTACCGACGTGTTAATACGTTTCCTCAAACGGAACGTTTCGGACCGGTTTCGCAAATGCAAAGAGCTGCGGTCTCTATTCCTACCAATATTGCCAAAGGTTCAGCCAAATCAAGCGCGAAAGAGTTTGCGCGATTTCTCGAAATGTCGCTTGGCTCCTCGTTCGAATTAGCAAATAGAATTATGAAGGTCAAGCTAAGTAAATGAAAAATTACTTTGCGCAACTTCGTGTTTTTGTGTCTTGGTGGCAAAAATAGCCACACAGACTCTAAGACACAAAGAAAACACAAAATTAAAGACTTAAGAATACGATATTTCTTAATTAACATTGCTCGAGTGTCTTTTCAATCGTATATCGACTCCGAAACTTATGAACAATTTCAACAAAAAATAGTCGAATTGCAGCGAATGATCCATAGCTTCAAAAATTCTCTTATGTCTTGATTCCTATCTCTTCACTCTTGGTTCTTAAAACAAAACAAAAAAATATGAAAACAAAAGCAGTCAGATTATACGGCAAAAAAGATCTTCGTCTCGAAGAGTTTGAATTGCCCGAAATCAAGGATGACGAAATCCTGGCCAAAGTGGTTTCCGATTCCTTGTGTATGTCGTCATACAAGGCTTCTTCACAGGGAGCTGATCACAAACGAGTTCCGAAAGATGTCGCCGATAATCCGGTGATCATCGGACATGAATTTGCCGGAGAATTATTGGAAGTAGGCGCGAAATGGGCACACAAATTCAAACCCGGCGACAAGTTTTCGATACAGCCCGCACTATATTACGAAAATGGACCTGTAGGTATTTTGAGTGCTCCCGGCTACAGTTACAAATATATTGGCGGTGATGCCACCTACGTCGTCATTCCCAACGAAGTGATGGAGAAAGATTGTCTGCTCGCTTTTCACGGCGAAGGATTCTACCCTGCGTCGTTGTCCGAACCGCTTTCATGTGTCATCGGGGCAATGCATGCCAACTATCATACGACGCCGGGAAGTTACGTGCACAAAATGGAAATTGTGAATGGCGGCAAGATGGCTATTCTGGCCGGAGTAGGGCCGATGGGACTGGCCGCCATCAACTATGTGCTCCATCGCGAAGATCGCAAACCCGCATTGCTTGTGGTTACCGACGTCAATCAGGTACGCCTCGACAGGGCTGCATCCATTTATACCGTCGAATTTGCTGCTTCACGGGGCATCGATTTGCGTTATGTCAACACCGGTGCGTTGGAAAATCCCGTTGAGGAATTGCGGGCGATTAGTGGTGGAACCGGGTTCAACGATGTATTTGTGTTTGCACCCGTGCGGCCGGTAGTGGAACAAGGCGATGCCATTCTCTCATTTGACGGATGTCTCAATTTTTTTGCCGGTCCGAGCGATCCCAATTTCAGCGCAATGTTCAATTTCTACAACGTGCATTACGCCTATACACATATCGTGGGAACGAGTGGTGGAAACAACGACGATATGGTAGAAGCTTTGGACATTATGAGCCGAGGTCTCGATCCTGCCGGCTTGGTTACGCACATCGGGGGATTGAATGCTGTGCCTGAAGCTACAAATCATTTGCCTGAAATTCCGGGAGGGAAAAAACTGATTTATACACATATCGAAATGCCGCTTACGGCTATCGATGATTTTGAGGAATTGGGTAAAACCGATCCTTTCTTCAAAAGTCTGGCAGAAATCTGCAAGCGCCATAAAGGTTTGTGGAGCGTTGAAGCGGAGACGTTTCTGTTGAACAATCATCCGTCGTTACAAAATTCAAAATAATTTTTCAATGAAACAGTTGGACGTTAATTTGATGCATCCCGTGGAGCAAATCTGCGTGATCATCGGACGTATTTATCGGAGTGGGATGACCACCACTTCAGGTGGAAATATTTCCATCCGCGACGAAAATGGCGATATCTGGATTACTCCTTCCGGCGTCGATAAGGGAAATTTGACCACCAAGGACATTATGTGTGTGAAAAAAGATGGAACTGTGATCGGACCTCACAAACCCTCGTCGGAATATCCGTTTCATAAAGCGATTTACGAAGCACGCCCCGAACTGACGGCCATCATCCATGCACATCCGCCTGCATTGGTGGCATTCAGCATTGCACACGTAGTGCCCGACACCAAGATTGTTCCCCAAGCCCATAATATTTGTGGCGACATCGGATTTGCACCTTATGGTTGTCCGGGAAGTGAAGATTTGGGACGAAAAATTGCGAATGAATTTCGTGACACACGTTTCAAGGCGGTGATCATGGAAAATCATGGCGTTGTATTGGGTGGAACGAACATGATGGATGCCTATCAACGTTTCGAAACACTCGAGTTCTGTTGCCGAACGATTCTGAATGCAAAACGTCTTGGCGGGGTCAATTATCTGACGGACGAGGATGTGTCGCAATACTCTGAACATATTCCGGTCAACGTACCTCATTTTATGGATATTAATTATCCGTCGGACGAACGAGCCATACGTACCGAAATGGTAAATATTATCCGCAGGGCGTGTGATCAGCAGTTGATGATTTCTACCTATGGAACGGTTTCCGTTCGTTGGCGGGGAGACGATTTTCTGATTACTCCACGTGATGTGGCACGTTGGGATATCATGCCCGAAGATATTGTTCAGATAAAGAACGGAATGGCCGAGGCGGGCAAGACTCCCAGTCGTGCAGTAGCATTGCATCAGCGCATTTTTCAACTCAATCCGCACATCAATTCCATTATCTGCACCCAGCCTGTCAATCTGATGGCGCATGCGGTAAGTGGAACCAAATTCGATGTCAGAACCATTCCCGAAAGTTGGATTTTTCTGCAGGATGTTCCTTCGATTCCTTTCGGATTGCTTTACAACGAAATTGACAAGGTTGCCGAAATGTTCAATCACCATCGAGTGATTCTGGTCGAAAATGACAGCGTTTTCGTGACCGGCGACAAACTCCTGAATACTTTCGATTATCTTGAAGTGGCCGAATTTTCGGCAAACTCGCTTGTGATGGCTAATGCAATCGGCGAATTGAAACCGATCGGAGACGAGGAAATCGAAGAGCTTCGTGTGGCTTTCAACGTGAAGTAAGTGGTATTGAATCCTTATATTCAAAAACGCCCGATAAAACCATTTTCTCGGGCGTTTTTTCTATTTTTGCAACTATGAAAGTCATTTTTTCTCCATCCAATAATCCGTCATTTAATCTTGCGGCCGAACAGTATCTTCTGGCAGAAAATGAAGGCGATTTCGTGTTGCTTTATGTTGATGAACCCAGCGTGATTATCGGTTTGAATCAAGCAGTTATCAATGAAGTGGATATGGATTTCTGCATCGAGAACGGAATTCGTGTTTTTCGACGTTTGTCCGGTGGTGGGGCAGTTTTTCATGACGAGGGCAATCTTAATTATTGTTTTATATCGGACAAGACAGAGCATCCTCTGGGTACGGATTTTTTAAACCCGATTATCGAAGTGCTCGCATCGATGCATCTGCCTGTAACATTGGGAAAGCGAAGAGACCTTTGGATGGAGGGTTTTAAGGTTTCGGGGACAGCATCGCATGTTTCAAAGAATCGTGAGTTGCATCACGGAACGTTACTTTACGATACCGATTTGGCAATGTTGCAGCGGGTTTTGTCTCCTTCACATCCCAACTTTATCGCGAAAGCATCAAAATCTGTGCCCAGCCCCGTCAAGAATCTTCGATCTTATCTTCTCGAAAACGGCTTTTCGGCGCCTCCGGCGAATGATTTTTTTGCAATCTTTTCGCAAAAACTGTTAGCCTGTTTCGGTTTGGATGCTCTTTCGTCGTTAACCAAAGAAGACATGGCTCGAATCGAGGCGATTCGAGTCGAAAAATTTGTTCGTCGAGAATGGAATTACCGAATGTGAAATAACTTTTACTTCAAAACTTCTTTTCCCAGCAATGTTCCCTGCAAAATGCGCTGCCCCATTCCGATGCCGTCACGCAGATTGCCGGCGATGTGCAATCCTTTGTATTGCTTTTCGAGTTTTTCTACGGTTCTAAATCGATCTTCCGACGATTTTTCGTATTGCGGAATGGCATATTTATGCCGAAAAATCCGAATTAAATCGGGTTCTTTCATTGCCGGAAATTTCAATTTCTGATGAAATCCCTTCAGTACTTTATTCTCGATTTCGGAATCAGGCAGTTCGGTAATGCCGATTTTCTTCATTCCTCCCATAAAAAATGAAAAAAGCGTTCCGTTTTGGGGACTTCTGTTCACAAAACAAGCCGAAGGGAACAAAATTCCCAAAAAATCTTCGTTGTCTTTCGAAGAAAACAATCCGCCGAAAGCGTTGAATTTCAATGGACGCGAATCTTTTACTCCGACGGCAACCTGCACAACCGGCGAATAGCGAAGATTGCTGATTTTTGACATATCGTCGGCATCGACAAATGGCAGTACCGATGGCAAAGCATACGAACCGATGGTAGTAATCACTTCTTTCGATTTGATTTCGACCGGTTGACCATTTTGAGTTCCTTTCACGACCCAGTAGCTGGTTTCGCTGTCGGGAACGATGGAAATATCGTCAATGGAAAGAAACAGATTTTCTTTTCCGATAAAATTAGCCATTGCTTTAGGCAATTCTTCCATTCCGTTTTTGGTGGAAAAGATGGCAGAACTGCCGCTTGTCTTGGGCTTTTCTTTGGCTTTCTTTGCCAATGCGATGGAGCCGCGAATGAAGCTGCCATAGTTTTGTTCCAACTCATAAAGTTTGGGCAATGCATGGCGGGTTACGAGTGCATCGGCATCGCCGGCATAAATGCCCGAAAGAAAAGGATCGACTGCATAATCAACGAACGATTTTCCCAGTCGCCGCGATGCAAGCGAACCGACCGATTCGTCGGGATCGGTTCCTTTGGGACGCCAAGGTTCGCCCAAGATGCGAAATTTGTCCGAAAGTGTAAAAAGCGGCGTGGTGATTCCACCCCACAACCCGCTTGGAAGATTATGAAATTTTCCGTTTTTCCAAATCCACCGGCTTTCGGCTTCTTTGGTAGCATATTCAATTTGGCATTGATCCGAAAGCAAATCGTAGAGGTTCATCAGTTCTTCGGACATTCCGGAACCGGTATTTGGGCCGGATTCAAAAGCAAATCCATCTTCATGATAGGTGCGAACTTGTCCGCCGGCACGATCCGACTTCTCGAGAACCGCAAACGAAACGCCTCTTCTCTTCAGTGCCACGCCTGCCGAAAGGCCCGTGAGTCCGGCACCGATGATGGTCACATCTTTTTCCATGTCTTGTTATATAGGTTTTGAAAACAATTTATTGCTATGGATGAGCAGTTTGTCGAGCGATGCTGCCACATTACGAAGAAATGGCGAACCTTTTTCTTTCATAACAAGATGGTTTTCGTCGAAATCGATAATTCCGTCGGCAGCAAATTCCTGCATTTTCTGCGCGCAATAGGCAGTGGCTGCTTTTACTTCTGCTATCGTAAGATTTAATCGCGCGGCAATTTGCTGCCACTCGATTTGGTCGTTGCACATCAGATCGGTAATCACTTCACGCGTAATTTGTTCGTCATTGTTGAGTCGATAACCTTTTTTCACGGGAATGTGTCCGCTGTTTACCGTTTCGACGTATTCCGAAATTACTTTTGTGTTTTGAGCATAAGCTCCGGTCAGTTGACTGATGCCGGTAACGCCGAACGCATAAACCTGACCGGTGGTGCGACGTGTGCAATAGCCCTGAAAATTTCGATTCAGATTGTGCATTTGCCAAGCTTCGAAAAGTTCATCGTTTTCGCGGACAAAATGATCGAGTCCGATTTGTTTGTATCCGGCTTCGAGCAAAATTTTTTGAGCGGCATGATACATCTTGTCCTTTTCGTTTTCCGAAGGAAGACCGGATCTTTCCAGAAACTTTTGTCGCGGGAAAAGCGAAGGCAAGTGGGCATACGAAAAAGTTACCAGACGGTCGGGGGAAAGGGCAACTGCTTTTTCGATCGTTTTCGAAAAACTGTCAGCTGTCTGCAAAGCCAACCCGTAAATGAAATCGAGATTGATGCGTATGCCGTTGCTGCGAAGCAGTTCGAAAATTTGTTCGATGGGCAACAAAGTCGGAATCCGGTTTGAAGCTTTCAGAACATTATTGTCAAAATCCTGGATACCGATGCTCATTCGGTTGAATCCCGCATCGATCAGGCTTTGGAAATCTTTTTCCGTCAAATATCCGGCATGACATTCGATAGCAATTTCGGGATTTTCGATACAATCGAATTTGCTGAAAAGCGAGTCGTTGATCTTTCGAATCAAATTGAGATCGATGGAGCTCGGAGATCCGCCTCCGTAATGGATTTGAGCAATTTTTCTACTTTTGTCTATTTTGTCGCAAACCAATTCTATTTCTTTCAATACCGCTTCTACGTAAGCTTTTTCGTCGGCTTCGCCGGTGCGAGGATAGGAATTGCATCCGCAATAATAACACATTCGCTTGCAATAGGGGATGTGAACGTAAAACGAGATATGATGCGGCCGTTGAGAATTCGATTCTTCAATTGCCTGCAACAAATTCCTTTCCGTGAAATCGTCCCGAAAAAAGTTAGCCGGCGGATAACTTGTATATCGCGGGACAGGAACGTTATATTTTTCGAGGATATGCTGATTCATTTTAAAAATTCCTTTTCTACATCCAAAGTGTAAGGTCTTGTAAACAATACAAATATAAGCGAAATTGCAGCAATAACCAATTCCATGATAAACAAACCTTTAAATCCGAGCACATCGCCTACCTTGGCACTTACCAGTGTAATAATCATTGCTCCCAAGTGTGTCAGTACAATTTGAATGGTGAAGTCCGTACCTTCGCGTCCGTCGCGCACAATGTCCATCGCAGAGGTGTTGATGAGCGTCGATGCCATTCCATAGATAGACCAGACGAGTGCCACGCCGGTTAATATCAATCCATAACTCGGCTTTTCGTTTGAAATAAGCCAAATGAAATAAACGGCAGGAATGAGGATGAAAAACGCGATGATTTTTCGAGCTCTTTGTTTCCCTATTTTTCGAATAAAAATTCCTGAAACGAACGAGAAAAAGATTCCCGTGGAAACCCCGAAAATGCCTACCATTGCACCAATTTCCTTAATATTATATCCTTTATCGACCAAAAACGGACTGAGCGACGACAGGATGCCGATAAGTCCGGCATAAAACAAAACGAGAAAAACAATTTGTCGCCAAATCCCTTTTTGGGTGAAAAACAAAAGCATGTCTTTTGGCGAGGCTTTTTTCGTGTTTTTTCGTTCACGAAGTTGAATCTGTTTATTGACAACCAACGGAATCAATGCAATCAGCACAAAAACGGCAACCCAAGGAAGCATCTTCGACCAGCCAATCCGGTGAAACAGCAGAAGCAGAAAACCCCCGCCAACCATGCTTCCGGTGAATGAGCCCATCGATTGAATGCTGTTCAGCAGACTGCTGTCTTTCCGTTCGAAAGCACGTGCTGCCATTGCATCAGTGGCAATATCCTGTGTGGCAGAGGCAATGAATGCTAATAGGATGAGCAAAATAATGAGCGAAAAATCGGTTTGGATATCGAGCATGGCTACCACAAAAATGATGGCGGCATACACGATTTCGGCACCCAATATCCATCGTTTGTATTGTCGTGTGGTGTCGGTGCGAGAATCAACCAGCGGCGACCACAAAAATTTCACGATCCATGGCAGTTTGATGAGTTTGAGCAGGGCAATGGCAAAAAGCGAATAGTTACCTTGTCGCATCAACACGGGAAGTGCCGTCGCAAAAAAACTCATCGGAATGGATTGTGCGATGTAGAGCGAAAAAAAGGTGAAAAGATTGTATGTTGTAGTTCCCGATTTCGATTTCATTCCACAAAATTATAACGAATAACTCAAACTTACTCCTGCCGTGAATGGTTTTCCCGGTTTTCCCAACTTTCGACCGGAACTTACGAAGTAATAACCCAAATATTTGGTATCGGTCATGTTTTTAGCCCACAATGTGAACTCGACTTTCCCTTTGTTCGTGCCCAAGCTGGCATCAAGTGTGCCATAAAACGGCTGTTTCGTTTCGTTATTCTCGCTCCAATAAATTTCTCCCATTCCCGTGTATCCGACATTGAACAAAATCTGATCCGAAATAGCCGATCGGTAGGGGAAAATTTTTTCAAGATTTATCGAAAGGGTATGTTTCGGAATGAATGGGAGAAAATTTCCAGCATAATTGACGGTACTGTTGTAAACATAATCCTTGAAAGTGGCATGGGTATAGCCATAAGATGCACTCAAACTCAAATTCCGAATGGGATTGGCTCTCAAAGACAGTTCAGCACCTTTACTCACCGTATTGCCCGCATTGTGCACTTTCAGACCTTGTAAATCGAGCAATTGTTTGATCTGTTGATTCTTGATGTCAATGTAAAAGAGTGCGGCTTCAACAAAAAGTTTTTTTTCGAAAAAAGATGTTTTCGCTCCGATTTCATAATTCCAACTGGTTTCCGGCCCAAACGTACGTTCGTCCTCCGATTCGAAAACCGTATTGAATCCGCCTGTTTTGTATCCTTTGGCCACGGTTACATACACTTGATTGTCACTGTTGAGCCAGTACTGCAGCGAAAATTTGGGTGTCCATTGCGTGAAAGTGAGCGGCGAATCGTATTGATTGTTGAGCTTTGTTTCGCTGCCTGTGACTTTGTTTTCAATAAAATCGGAATGGTCGTGCTCGTAATCGTATCTTAATCCGGCCACAAAACGAAGCTTGGGAGTGAGTTGAAACTCCGATTGATGATAAACGGCAAAGCCACGACTGTAATCGTTGTAGCGTTTGACAAGTTTGTAAGGCGGTTTTGCCATGTTCATAAAGACATCCGTACTTCTGTCGATGTTGTGGTTGAATGCAAAAAAACCGAAATTCCAATTATACCGACTCTCATTCAAATTTTTAATGTTGATTTCTTCCGAAATCAATCGCTGTTTTTCACCCTGAACGGCGTAATACAAATCTTTTGCCGAAGCATCCTGATCAACGTTATATTCATCATTCAGCAGTTGGAAAGAAGTTTGTGATCGCAACCAGAAAACGGAATTATGATAATCGATTTGCAATCCTGAATCATAAATTTTGCGATCGTAATAACTGTCGTGGTCGAGACTTACGCTGTCCACGTAATTTTTTACCGTATCCACGACGCCGTAGGCAAAAGCTCCCTGTCGGGTATATTCAAACCCATTGACGAAACGCACACTCCAACTATTGGTCGGCCTCCATTCAAGCCTAAGATTAAGCGTACCCGTGTTGAGCCGGTCGGCTTTTTCATTTTTATAGACATTTTCGATAAAACCGTCGTTATGATTGTAATTTCCGGAAACTCCATAAGCAAACTGTTCGTTGATTTTATCCAGATGCGAAAAAGCAATCATTGCATCGTTGTAGCTGCCGTAGCGAAGTTTGATGGTCGTTCCCTGACGAACAAAAGGCGAGGTCGTGTTTACCAAAATAATTCCTCCCATCGCATTTCGTCCGTAAAGTGTCCCTTGCGGTCCTCTCAAAAATGTAATATTGTCGATTTCGGCAAGATTGATGTCGAACGACGATTTTTCGAAATGCGGAACGCCATCCACATACATGGCCACTGCCGGTGTGTTGATCAGCGAACCAATGCCGCGTATAAACACAGATGAGGTCAATCGCGTATCGCGATTGACCATGATGAAATTTGGGATCGTAGCCGAAAAATCTTTCATGTCAACGATTTGGCGGCGATCCATTGTTTTGGCATTCATCGAAGTGGCAGCCACCGGCACTGCCCAGGTTTTATTAGGCAGTTTGAAACTCGAAACGACAATACTGTCGAGGGTGTATTGACGAAGCGTGTCCAAATCTTCCGCATTCGAGCGAAATGTTAAAACCTGTAGGAGGACTATAAACAGCGACAATCGTCTGAAGATTGTTAATGGAATGTTGTTTTGTTTCATTTTTCGATCTGTTATCATGGGAAAGCTACAAACTTTCGACTATTTCGACTGCAAAGAAATAGAATAAAGTGATGCAAATCAATCACTAATTGTAGTGATTTTTTTAATATGCTTCGCAAATTTGTTTTATCGAGCTCGTTGCACTATCCGCATTTTTATTTTTTATCGTATTTAGCTTTTATTAATAAGAATCAGTCTAAATTAGAATGAACAAATAAAATCTTGATTCGTTATATATTTATGAAAGCAAAGCAAAAAAAATAATTTTATAAATATGAAAATTAATCACAGCTATTGGGTTCTTTTGATCGCTTCCATCTTACTGATCGGGAGAAGTGATTTAGTGAAAGCTCAAAATTCAGAAATCAATTCATCTAAAAACAATAAAACTATGACATTCGAAAAAGTAGCATTACCTTACGCAACCGACGCATTGGAGCCGGTTATCAGCAAACAAACCATCGAACTCCACTATGGCAAGCATCATCAGGCCTACGTGGACAATCTGAATAAATTTATAGTCGGAACAAAGTTTGAAAATTCCGATCTTGAAACCATTGTAAAAGAAAGCGATGGAGCTATCTTCAACAATGCAGGACAGGTGTTGAATCACAACCTCTATTTTACCTCTTTCTCACCCAAAGGTGGAGGCGAACCTAAAGGGAAACTTGCCGAAGCTATCAATGCACAATTCGGCTCGTTCGAAAAATTCAAAGAAGATTTCACTGCAGCCGGAGTCGCCTTGTTCGGTTCGGGATGGGTTTGGTTGGCTAAAGACGCAGATGGCAAACTTTCAATCAACAGCGAAAGCAATGCCGGTAATCCCGTTCGAAAAGGATTAACTCCAATTCTGGGATTCGATGTATGGGAACACTCTTATTATCTCGATTATCAGAATCGTCGTGCCGACCACCTGAAAGAACTGTGGAAGATTGTTGACTGGGACGTTGTAAGCCAACGTTATTAATTGAAAGCAGTCATTTCCGGCAAACCTGAACATTTTTTTTAGTGACAGGGAAAGGAGCGAAAATCATCAAATTCGCTCCTTTTTTTATTTCAGCATAATGCCACAAAGCATTCGGCCACAATGCACACTCTGGCGGCGTGCCGAGAAAAACAGATCGGGATTTTCGTATGTGCAAAGATCCGTTTTCTCGATATGTTGGGGGAGAATTCCCATACGGAGGAGTTCGAGACGATTAATTTCTTTCAAATCGATGTGCATTTTTCCGGTAATCTCATTTTTGATGGAAGCCGACGATAAATCGAAACCTTGTTGACGAAAAATTTCCACCACCTCATCCCCTACTTCGTAATGTTGCATGCAAATGGCAGGGCCAATGGCTGCAACAATACCGGAAGCCGAAGACGAATATTGCTCTTGCATAAAGCGAATCGTTTTCTCCACAATTCGATCGCTTGTTCCTCGCCAACCGGCATGAATAGCAGCAACAACACCTTTAGTTCGATCATATAGCAAAATGGGAACACAGTCGGCTACGGTTACGCACAAAAAAAAGTTTTTCAGCTGCGTCACGGTTGCATCTACGCCATACAGAATTTCGTTTTTTTGCGAGAGAGGCAACGACAAAAAATGTTCATCGATAGCCAAAATGCGACTACCGTGAGTTTGGTGCGGAACGATAAAATCGGAAGGTTTCATGCACCACATTCGAGCCAGAATGGTCAGATTCTCGAAAATGGCCACCGGATCGTCATCGGAATAATTTCCCAGATTAAGCGATGAAAATTCCCCTTTGCTTACGCCACCGCTTCGCGTAGTAAAAAAATGTTCGATTCTGGGTTCAGCACTCAGCAAATCGAATTGCAACAAAGTCGGATATTCGGGATGTGGATGCATACGGGGAATCTAAAAATCTTCTTCGAAATAATCCGTATCAACCTCATCGTCTTCGCTCTCGTCATATAAGTCGTCATCGAACTCATCGGAAATATCTTCTTCGTCTTCATCAAAATGAAGAGACCTGACATCGAGCTTTCGATGGACAATCGAATCTCGAGAAACAGAAAATTGACTCACCATATCATCGGCATTAAGCTCTCGCCAAAGCAAATCTTTGAGTGCCGAAATTCCGTAACCGGTGACGGATGAAATAAAAACGTAGGGAATATCGGCCGGCAACGAAAACGACATTTCGTGAATCAGTTCGTCATCGAGCATATCCGATTTGGAAATGGCAAGAACCCGACGCTTGTCGAGCAATTCGGGATTATATTGAGTGAGCTCGTTGAGCAAAACTTCGTACTCTTTTTTAATATCGTCCGTATCGGCAGGAATCACGAAAAGCAACAGCGAATTTCGTTCGATATGGCGAAGGAATCGCAATCCCAATCCCTTTCCTTCGCTTGCACCTTCGATGATGCCCGGAATATCGGCCATCACAAAAGATTTTCCGTCTCGATACGAAACGATTCCCAGGTTGGGTTCGAGTGTGGTAAAAGGATAATTGGCAATTTTGGGCTTGGCAGCCGAAACCACCGAAAGCAATGTGGATTTGCCGGCATTCGGAAATCCGACCAAACCGACATCAGCCAGCACTTTCAATTCGAGAATAATCCATCGTTCCTGATATGGTTCGCCGGGCTGTGCGTAACGTGGCGCCTGATTGGTGGCACTTTTGAAATGCGTATTGCCTAATCCGCCACGACCGCCTTTCAGCAAAACAACTTCCTGCCCGTCATCGGTGATATCGCAGAGGTAGTCGCCGGTGAGAGCATCGTAAGCAACTGTTCCACAAGGCACATCGATTACCCTGCTTTCACCTTTCCTGCCTGTTCGTTGACTGCGAGCCCCGTTTTCGCCATGTTCGGCAAAAATATGTCGTTCGTATTTCAGATGAAGCAAAGTCCAATAATTGCGATTACCGCGCAGAATGACGCTTCCGCCATCACCTCCATCGCCACCGTCGGGGCCCCCTTTGGGGATGTACTTTTCGCGCCGGAAATGAGCAGATCCGCGCCCGCCTTTTCCCGAACGGCAAAAAATCTTGACATAGTCAACAAAATTGGTTTCGGCCATGATTATATTATTGGGCAAATGAATCAATCACTTTCTCCATCGCGGCAAAGATATCATCGATGGAGCCTTCGCCGTATATTTCGTGCAATTTGCCCTGCCTGCGATAAAATTCTTTCAATGGAGCTGTCTGGTCGTAATAAACCTTCAGCCGCGATTCTATCGTTTCGCGATTGTCGTCGCTTCTTCCCGATATTTCGCCACGTTTCAGCAAACGTTCAACGAGTTCTTCGTCTTTTACCTCCAAACTGAGAACAAGCGAAATGGACTGACCGTTTTTTTCGAGCATTTCGTCGAGCGCTTTCCCCTGCTCCAAGGTTCGAGGGAAGCCATCGAATATGAACCCCTCGACATCGGAATTTTTCTTGATCAGTTCGTCCAACATTCCGATAACAACCTCATCCGGAACGAGCTGCCCTTTCGACATATAGGATTCGGCCAATTGGCCAAGCGGCGAGTTTGCCTTTATTTCTGCCCTCAACAAATCTCCGGTCGAAACATGTTTCAATCCGTACTTTTCGATTAGCTTAGCGCTTTGTGTACCTTTCCCCGATCCGGGCGCCCCAAAAATAACAATGTTCAGCATATATTTAATATTTTGATAAATAAGCATAAGCAACTGCAAAGATACGAGTTTTGTAGCGTATAGCGAAGTTTTGAGGACGCATACCCCGTCAAATTTTTGTCTTTTTCATATTTTGAACCAAATAGCGTCCTAAGCGATTTTAAAATTAGAAGAATGATTGAGTTGGCAATCGTCAAAGGAAAAAGAAAGTATGGAATTTGTCCGTTCTGTCATTTAATTTTATGTCGTGGTACGCTTGCCGCAAACGTTCCGAGGATATCTGAAGTCCTGCAAAGCAGGATTTGGGATAGAGATACGTCTTTTGTTAGGCGACGCTGCAATTACCTGTTTTCTTTTGGCCTTATCCATGGTCGGAATAGAGGATGTTTAGTCTTTATGCCATATGCCGGAAGTAGCTTTTGGGCAATGAGCTCCCTATTTATGAGAAGGATCACAAAAAATACAATCTGAACAAGATACTGATTAATACCAAATCCCACTACAATACCTCCGATGTCTCCCCCATAGATAAAAGGACCAATGGAGAGATTCAATGCATCCACCAGCAAAAAAAGTACAATCAGCCAGTAGCCTAACGAACCAAGAAAGGAACTTTGTAAACGTGCTATCTTCACTCTAAACAAGAACATTGAATAGCCCAACACAATCGTAATGAAGTTGCTCATTCCTGAAATAAAACCCCACTTGAGGCCTTGCCTTTCAGCTACAGGAGTTTTGAATATAACTTCCAATCCGTAGGGATGAACCTGAAATGCCTGATACTCTTCAAATGCCATTGCCATAAGAGCGTGAGTGCCCTCATGAATAATGGCAAAGATAATTATCGCTAATATGACGGTCAAATATTTCCTCATTGTCAATCATTTCCTCCTGATTTGCCATTGTCGACTAACGGTTACGTAAGTAAGGTGCGGGATTAAAAACGATGAATTTTCAATTTCACACGGAGCCAATTCGTTTATTCAATATTTCAAATTTCAGTCAATCGTCAAAGACGAATTGACGGTGTTACAACAGAGAACTGCAGTTGAAATACCGACTGAAACCTGCATAAATTTACATTTTGTTATGCGTTTGGCTTTTGTTTTTATAGTCAATTAGTTTTAATTCCATCCTAATAAATGTATAGCATTTTCAAATTTTTCTCTATAATCAGAAATATCTTTTAATGCTTCAAAATCTTGTAGATTCATTTCTTTCCAAGTCATGTCCTTACTTACAAGCCGTCCATCAAACTTTCTATATATATCAAGAGCCTTTTCCTTTTCACCGCTTAGTAATAAGAAATGTGCATAGTTACCAGCAGCAATCAAATTATTTTCTTTTTCATAGTTTGGTAAAAGGTTGGCAATCTGTTTAGATAATATTAAATCGTTCTTTTCAATTGGATACCATAAAGCAGCACCAAAAGCTAGTAAATGACCAATCCCAAAATCGTGTAAATTAAATACTTGAATGGATTGAATTCGATGAATATAGAAATTTCGCAAATCGCTTCTTAGTTCACAGAATGCTTGTATCATTGAACCTTTTGGAGAATAATAGTTTTTCCACATTTCGTCGCATAAATACTCATCAGAATCTCCACAGAAACAGATGTTAGTCAAATTTCTAAATGTAATATCTGCCTTAGCATCCCTATACTCCACACGAATTGGATTGCATTCATAAATGGCTTCTTTTACCAAGTCATAAAGTTTTTTATCTTCATGTCCTTGAGTATTATGATAAAGAGTATATTTAAATGGAGAATCTAATCCTTCAATCTCCATAACAACTTCAAAAGGGATGAAGGTGTTTTTCTCAGCTACTAAGTCGAACCCTGAAATACCATCTGCAAACTTCTGTGTTTCTATTTCTGAATTTTGAAGGATATATTGTATCTCATAAGGAAGACGTGTAATCCGAACATATTTTTTTTGTCTACAATTTTCGAATTTTTGCTTTAATCCAGAAAAATCTATTTCTGGTAAAATGTCTTCATCTGGAGCAATTCCCTTAAACTCGAAATTACTTATATCTGCTAAAAAGGTTGATTCCGGAATTTCTATTTCAAGGTAGCTCTCACGATGGTTGTTTTGGGCAAATTCAATTGCTTGATTGTAGTCCCAACGGTCTGATTCTTCTACTTGAAAATCTTCAAGTAGTGAATGAAATATTTCTTCTTCAGTTATTTTCTTTAAGATACTAGCTACGTATTTTATACAATACTCAGTATTTTTTATCACCTGTTCTTCACTAAAACGAAGGACTACCCAACCTTGCCGCGTAAAATAAACATTACGCAAATAGTCCGCAGAATCTATGAAATGAATCGGCTTTCTGGAAAGAATATCGTATGGTTCGTCAATCTCAATATCGATACAGAGATTATATTTTCCCCAGAATAATGCAATATCAGGACGGTAGCCATATTCTCTGTTTTTTATGCTAAGAACAATATTCTGAAGAATTTCTATCTCAGGAGATATTTCGTGCAATTGCTGTAACCCTTTAACAAGCTTAGGTTCGCTGACGCCTTTTGTTTCTGTCAAACTAGAATTATGCCACTTTAAAATATTAGTTCCTTTCTTAGGATAAAAAGCAGCAGGGAACCTTAAATGGTCGCTTTGATAATATACATGCATGTCAAAAAGAAAATGTCCTATATATTCGAATCTATTTTTTTCTATTTCTTGGTTAAGAATAGCTCTTTCCCCAAAAATTAGATTTTCATGTTCAACTAGTGAACCATCTGGTAATTTTTGAATTGATTTCGAATCATTTGAATGCTGAATTGTTTTAGTTTCCTCTTTATAATGTTCAAATTCATCTAACAGAAAATTTTTTTCATCCGTAACCTGATTAATGTTATCTCTTAATCTCTTAATTAAATTATCTTTCTCAATAGTGTTTTTTGAATCAGTTTGATATGAACTAATTAGTTCTTTTAAAGAAACTAATTCTTGATTGTACTTTTGAGATGTTTTTTTATTCTCTTCAATCGTTTTTTTTAGTTCTTCTAATTTTTCATCCTTCGTGGAATATTTTTCTTCTGTTTTTTTTATTTGTTCTTTAATAAAAAGAATCTCTTTTTCTGCATCTTGGTTTCGTTTTAATAAATTTTGATTTTCAAGTTGTAGTTTTTCATTTGAATTTTGTATTTGTTTATATTCCTTTTCTGCTAATTCTTCACTATCTAATAGTTTTTTGAGTTTTTTAATTAAATCTATATTTCGATTTGCAATAGAATTTATTTCAACACTTTGATTATCGATATTTTCAATTGAATTTTGAAGCTCTTTGGATAATTTTTGATTCTCTGTTTTAAACTTATCAATCTGACACCAAAGTTTCCTGACATCTATTTTAAATAGAATTTTTAAGATTTTTAAGAATAGGTTCTTCATTTATTTTTGTCTAAAGAGTAAATAATTTTTTGTGTTAATGTTTTAAATCGAAGCAAGGTTCGCGTTTGGTTAAACCAACGTATAACGTCCTATTTACGCAGTAAAGATACAAATTTAGTAAATATGAAATATAAAAACTGAGTAAATCATTTTATGGGCTTAAGCGTTTAGAGCGCACTAGTAAAAACAAGATGCTACCTTTGTAGCATGAATAAACGAGATAGGTTCATGGGAGTAAACTCCGTTGTTTTCTACAAACGGTTTCCGGATGAAGAGTCCTGTTATAATTACCTGGCGGAAATAAAATGGGAAGAGGGTTACGTGTGCAAAAAGTGTGGGCACACCAACTATTGCAGTGGAAGAAAGCCTCATTCCCGTCGTTGTACACGTTGCAAGTATGATGAGAGTCCAACAGCAGGGACGATGTTCGACAAGTGTAAGTTTTCGCTCCATTTGGCATTTCATATCGTATTCAAGCTACAATAGTTCGGTAAATTTTTACGTAATATCCTTTTAATCAGATGATTATATTCTTCATTTTGTAATGCAAATTCACTACTTATAATCAATTAGTTATGAGTAACCTTTCTGAAAAAATACCGAACTGTTGAAGCTAAGTAAGAAAAAGAAAGGAATGTCTTCTCCGGAGTTGTCCCACGAATTTGATTTGCGTCAAATGACCTGTTGGGAATTCAAAAGAAAAGTGCAGTAAGCGATTCAGCTCCATGCGATACCCTCTCACGGGCACGGTGCATGTTGACGAGTTTCTAATCGGAGAATATGAAGAAGGTCAAACCAGGCGTAGCTCCGACAGCAAAAAAAGTTAGTTGTTGTCGCATTGGAAATACTGGAAAAAGGCGGTGTCGGCAGGGCTTATGCCAAGGTGATAGAACACGCTTCAGGTGAGGAGGTCAAGCCCTTCTTCGACAACCACATTTCACCACAGGGCGTGTTGTCACTGATGAGCGGAGAGGCTACCTGCCCCTAAAGAAAAGGTATCCTTTCCTTGAACAGAAGCCGTCAGAGAAAGGGTAAAACTTCCCTGAGCTTCATAGCTACATAATGAACATACAAGGGTGGTCAAGAGGAATACATCATCACTGCTCAAAGGAACACCTACAGGGCTATCTTGGTGAGTATCATTATAGATACAACAGAAGAAGTCAAATGGAGACAATCTTCGACAACCTTGTCGTAAGGATGGTGAGATATAAGTCAATCCAAGGATTATGAGAATATTAAATGGTGCGCTCTAAGCGCTTATACCGATCATTTTATTTGTATTCTTGAGTCTACTTTAAAATGTTCAAAATCCAAGAATTTGACGTTGTAATAAACTGATAATCAAATGTTGTTTTTTCAATAAATGACTTTTTCAAGTGGGCTCATTCTTAATTTTGTGTATAAATGACAATATATCCTCGATTCGTTCAAGTATAGCGATAGCGTAGCTTGGACGCAAAACAAAAAGCAGTTTAGAAACTGCTCCTGTTCCCAGCACAAGTTTATAAACTTGCGCTATTTGGCGTATAGCGAAGTTTTGAGGACGCATACCCCATCAAATTTTTGTATTTTTCATATTTTGAACCAATTGGTTCGATTCGACGTTAATAGTGTAACGATTAAATTAACCAACTAAATGCATTCGCAATGAAAAATGAAAAAAGAAGAATTCAGAAACAAAGCCCAGAGTGTGCTGGACGAACTATCGAGCAGGATCGACGAAATGGAAACGAGAGCAAACGAGATTGCCGACGATGCCAAGGAGGAATATTACAAACAACTCGATAACCTGAAAGAGTTGAAATCGCAACTATCCACCAAGTTGGATGAATTCGACAAAATTGCCGACAGCAAATGGGACGTCGTGAAAGAAAGTGCCGGAGAATTCTTTAATTCAGTGTCATCGGCCTGGAAAGAAAGTTATGCAAAAATTGTAGATGCTTTCAAAAAGAAAGAGCACGATTAACAGGCGAATTATTTCATCTTCGAAAAAACACAACAAGGGATATCCGTTTTTTGCAAGCTCCCCCTACCTTTCGCATCGTACTTGGCTCGAATGAAAATTCGGGCTATATTTTTCACTCAGAATTCCCTCGGTTGCAGGTTTTTCCAATGCTTAATAATCTTCACAAACACTCTTCTTTTTCCGCCGAACGGCTATTGTATGCATCACTTGCCCGAAAAAATTTTCAGGAATGGCATTTGTGTTTCAACAAATGGTATAATTCCATCGATTTTGTTGTTTTGTGTATGCACAAAAGTCGCTCAACGTTAAAAGAATGATAATTGTTTGTACGCAGAGGTCGTTCCGCCGAAAAAACAGGACTCTTGTTTCGCACAATTGATTGGCTCACTTTTGCCTGAAAGGCAATAACCTTCATAACTGCAGGTCACGACCTGCAGACAAAGACGTCCCTACCATTACTGCCTGAAAGGCAGAACTATTGTCGCTGCATTGATAAATATCTTCGCCGGCAAAAAAGAACAAATAAAACGAAAATTCGTAATTTAAAATTTCCACTTCTTTCTTAAATTCTCAATTATCCATTATTTTCCCGACCTCATCTCATCATCGGGGTTCCCGATCTGCGCAGAGAGCGTGCCGTCAGGCAAAAGACAAGCTGTTTGAGCCGCCGCAAGGCGGCGAGTTATTTGTCTTTTAGCGAACAAGCAGCTATCGGGTCGATGAGGAGATGCAGTCTTGATTTTTTTTGCATACTTTTTTGCATCAAGGCAAAAAAGTATGTGGGGTTTGGGGCAACGCCCCAACAAGTCCACAGACGGATATTCAGCGCCGGCGACGGAAAGGTACTGCCTTTCAGGCAGGTTTCCGACGACGATTCATGCCGCAGAATAAATGCTGCGGTTATGAAAATTCGGCTTTTCAAGCCAAAAACACCCTCGAATACAGAAATATTCATCGCAGCGGAAGCCTTCAATTCACCAGCTCACTTTTGCCTGAAAGGCAATAACCATCATAACCGCAAGTCACGACCTGCGGACAAAGACGTCCCTGCCATTGCTGCCTGAAAGGCAGAACCACTGCAGTTGCACAGATGAATATCCATGCTGGCAGAAAAAGAAAAGAGACTGTCCTGAATTGAAGACAGCCTCTTTTTCGTGAGGTACCTGGCGGATTCGAACCGCCGTAAGCGGTTTTGCAGACCGTTACCTAGCCACTCGGTCAAGGTACCGTTAGCGCTTAAAGCGGCTGCAAAGATAATACATTTTTTTGAGTATAAAAAAAGAGGATACCCTTATTTACGAAAACAGGAGACGAAAAGCATCCGTCACTTTTTTCACCGGTTGTATTTCAATATGCACTTTCGACGAAAAACCTTTCAGATTGTTAGAGGGGATGAGGATGCGCGCAAAGCCCAATTTTTCGGCCTCCAAAATGCGCTGCTCGATGCGGTTTACCGGCCTGATTTCGCCTGAGAGCCCAACCTCGCCACACAAACAGGTGTCGCGCTCAACAGCAATATCGAGACTCGACGAAAGCACCGCACTGATTACGGCCAAATCCAATCCGGGATCGTTCACCTTCAGGCCTCCGGCGATATTCAGGAACACATCTTTCTGAGCCAACTTAAAACCGGCGCGTTTTTCGAGAACGGCCAGCAACATGTTCATCCTTCTGATATCGAATCCCGTTGCCGATCGCTGAGGAGTTCCATATGCCGCCGTGCTCACAAGCGATTGCGTTTCGATGAGAAACGGACGAATGCCCTCAATGGCGGCAGCAATGGCTACGCCACTCAACCCTTCGTGATTCTGTGTGAGCAAAAGCTCCGAGGGATTGCTTACTTCACGCAAACCAGACTGATGCATTTCGTATATGCCCAATTCGGCAGTACTGCCAAAACGGTTTTTGATGCTGCGCAAAATGCGATACATGTAATGTTGATCGCCTTCGAACTGCAAAACGGTATCGACGATATGTTCCAAAATTTTCGGACCGGCTATGCTGCCCTCTTTCGTGATGTGTCCGATGAGAATCACCGGAATTCCCGATTGCTTGGCAAACTTCAAGATGGAAGCGGCACATTCACGTACTTGCGAAATGCTTCCGGGCGACGATTCGAGTGCATCGTCGTAGATGGTCTGAATGGAATCGATGATTACAAGTTGGGGCGACGTGTTTTTGATGTGCTTAAATATTTCGTCGAGATTGGTTTCGCACAAAATCAGACAACTCTCATTGCGAATGCCAATCCTGTCGGCACGCAGCTTCAGCTGCCTTGCACTTTCTTCACCTGAGACATACAGTGTGCGAAAGTCGTTCAACTTCAGCATCGTTTGCAAAACGAGCGTCGATTTTCCAATTCCCGGCTCTCCTCCGATAAGTGTTACCGATGCCGGAACAAGTCCTCCCCCCAGCACACGATTCAATTCGCCGTCACGCAAATCGATGCGGGGCTCTTCCTCAGCCTTCACCGCAACAAGTGGAACAGGCTCGCTTTTTACGCCAATAAAGGAACGTGTGTCTTCGGCAGGAGCTGCAGCATCTTTTCTGACCAATTCTTCCACAAAGGTTCCCCACTCGCCACACGATGGACATTTACCCATCCATTTTGGCGATTCGTAGCCACAATTATTGCAAAAATAAACCGATTTGAGTTTTGCCATTCTAATTCGAGTGAAATTCAAAAAATTGTTCTGTTTTTTTTACAAAGATAAGGATTATCAGCCTCATCAAAACAATTTTGTAATTTTGCATCCATAAATGTTCAAAACAATGTCATCCATTCATACCTACATTTCCGACACATTGCAAATTTCGCTCCCGAGTATCGAAAACACGATCAAATTACTCGACGGCGGCGCAACCATTCCTTTCATCAGTCGTTATCGGAAAGAAGCGACCGGCGGGCTGAATGAAGTACAGATTGCTCAGATCAGCGAGATGTATGACAAAATGATAGAACTCGAAAAGCGAAAATCTTTCATTCTGAAATCGATTGACGAGCAGGGAAAGCTGACTGACGAATTGAAGCGGAAAATCGATGATTGCATGGAGGCAGTCGAACTTGAAGATATTTATTTGCCCTATAAACCGAAACGACAAACGCGCGCCGAAATTGCCCGAAAAAAAGGATTGGAGGGATTGGCCAAATGGCTCATGTCTCAAGCGCCGGTTGCGGTTGAGCAAAAAGCGGCGGACTTTGTGGGCAAGGAAGTTGCCGATGCCGATGAGGCGCTGAAGGGTGCCTGCGATATCATCGCCGAATGGGTGAACGAAGACGAAAAAGCTCGACAAACCGTAAGAAATATCTTTGCGCGCGAAGCCGTTATCACCTCGAAAGTCATCAAAGGAAAAGAAACAGAAGGTGAAAAATATTCGGACTATTTCGCTTTTTCTGCCATCCTTTCGCGCTGTCCTTCGCATCGACTTTTGGCCATTCGCCGCGGCGAAGCCGAAGGTTTTTTGCGTGTTTCCATTTCTCCCGACGACGACAAATGCATCGAGAAACTTTTGTTTCGCTATGTGCGCAATCATTCCGAGGCAGCCGACTACGTAAAAAAAGCAGTCATCGACGGCTACAAACGATTGCTGAAACCTTCTATCGAAACCGAATTTGCAAATCTTGCGAAAGAAAAAGCCGACGATGAAGCTATTTCCGTTTTCGCCGATAACCTTCGCCAATTACTTTTGGCTGCACCATTGGGACAGAAACGAATCTTGGCTATCGATCCCGGATACCGCACCGGCTGCAAAGTAGTGTGTCTCGGCGAGCAGGGCGATCTGCTCCATAACGAAACCATCTATCCGCACCCGCCTCAAAACGAATTTTCGAAATCGGCTGCCAAAATCACCAAACTTGTCTCGACTTACAAAATCGAGGCCATTGCCATCGGAAACGGTACCGCAAGTCGCGAAACAGAGCGCTTTATCGCAAATCTGCAATACGACAGGCCGGTGAAAGTTTTTGTAGTGAGCGAAAACGGCGCATCGATTTATTCTGCTTCCAAAACGGCTCGCGAAGAATTTCCCGACTACGACGTTACGGTTCGCGGAGCCGTTTCGATCGGACGACGATTGGCCGACCCGCTTGCCGAATTGGTCAAAATTGATCCGAAATCAATTGGCGTCGGGCAATATCAGCATGATGTAGATCAAGCAAAGCTGAAACGTGCCTTAGATCGTACCGTCGAAAGTTGCGTCAATTTGGTGGGCGTCGATCTCAATACAGCCAGCAAGCATCTGCTCACCTACGTTTCGGGATTGGGCGAAACCCTTGCACAAAACATTATCGACTACCGATCCGAGAATGGTCCTTTTGCTTCGCGCAGCGAATTGAAAAAAGTTCCCCGTTTGGGAGAAAAGGCATTCGAACAGTGTGCCGGATTTCTCCGCATATCCAACGCCAAAAATCCGCTCGACAATTCGGCCGTTCATCCCGAAAGCTATGCCATCGTCGAAAAAATGGCTGCTGATCTGCAATGCTCCGTAAAGGAATTGATCGGGAACAAATCGAAAATCGACTCGATAGATCTGCGCCACTACCAATCCGAAACTGTGGGAGAAGAAACGCTGACCGATATCCTGCACGAACTCGAAAAGCCGGGACGCGATCCGCGTCATACGGCACAAGTGCTCGAATTCGATCCTAATGTGCGCACCATTGCCGATGTACGTGAAGGAATGATTTTGCCCGGAATTATCACCAATATCACCAACTTTGGATGTTTTGTCGATTTCGGCATCAAGGAAAACGGACTGGTGCATATCTCGGAATTGGCAGACCGTTTCGTATCGAACCCTACCGACGTAGTTTCGCTTCATCAACACGTAAAAGTCAGAGTTCTTTCGATTGATATGCAGCGAAAAAGAATTCAACTTTCAATGAAATCGGTATAAGAAAAAAGAGTAGCAGCTGCCAAAATCAGAAAAAATGCAGAAAATTTCCAAAACAAACGTTGCCCGACTTTTGGATAGCGCGAAAATCCGATACGAGCTTGTTCCTTACGAAGTGGATGAAAATGATTTGTCGGCAATGCACGTTGCCGAGCAACTGGGCGAAAATCCGGAACAAGTTTTCAAAACATTGGTATTGGAAGGAAATAAAACCAACTATTTTGTCTGCATCGTGCCGGGCGATAGCGAAATCGATTTAAAAAAGGCAGCTATCGTTTCGGGCAACAAAAGTTGCGCGCTCATTCATCAAAAAAATTTACTTTCGGTGGCCGGATACATCCGCGGAGCCTGCTCGCCAATCGGCATGAAAAAACATTATCCGACCTACATCCACCACAGTTGCGAGGAATATCCCTATATTTTTGTCAGTGCCGGTCAACGTGGATTGCAGCTAAAAATCTCGCCCTCCGACCTGATCTCCGTGACAAAAGCACAAATCTCCGATTTGATTTAAAAAAAAGCGTCGTCGCCTTTTCTAAGGATATTGCCCGAAGTCGATATCCAATTGCGGCTTTAGTAGCCGAAAACTTTTGCGGTGGTAAGGTGTGATGCCGTATTTTCGAATCGCTTCGCGATGTGCTTTAGTCGGATAACCTTTGTTGCAATCCCAATCGTAGCGGGGAAATTCTCGCGCAAGATTCGTCATATACTCGTCCCGATAAGTTTTGGCCAGCACCGAAGCAGCCGCAATGGACAAATAAACGGCATCGCCACCCACTACGCAGGTATGGGGAATTTGTTCGTAGTTTCTGAACCGATTGCCATCTACCAAAATATGTTGAGGCATGATGACAAGTTTGGATAAAGCACGATGCATCGCCTCAACGGAAGCCCAAAGAATGTTCAACTCATCGATTTCCTCATTCGAACACATGGTTACGGCAAAACTCAGTGCTTGCTCCTCGATCAACGGGCGCAAACGATTACGCTGCTTTTCCGACAATTGTTTCGAATCATTTAACTCCTCGCATTCGAAATCGGAAGGCAATACCACAGCTGCCGCAAAAACGGGTCCGGCAAGGCAGCCCCGACCGGCCTCATCGCATCCGGCCTCAATCATATCGGGATGCATGAATTGAAGAAGCGGTTGATGCAATCTCATTCTCTTTTCAACGATAAGGTCAAATGATTGTCTGCAGGAGGAAAGTCCAATTGAAACGATTTCGCATCAAAATTTTCATCTCCTACCGATTCTGCCAATTTTTGAATTGCTTCAGCCGTTTCGGCATCTACTTTTTCGTCGCCGGCGACATGCAAAATATTAATCCGCGAAAGTAAATCGGCCAAAGCTTGACGTGTTTCTTCCGCAAGTGGAATTTTCAATCTGCTCAATTGTGCCTCAGCCGAAGCTTTGGCATACTTTTCCATTTTCTCTTGATATTTTTCCTGCAAATTAGGCACACCCTCGACGGATTGAATAAAATGAGAATCGATTTTCAGGGTGTTGCCATCTATCTCAATTAAACGATAGGGCAGTGGATATTGCGACAAGCTGCCCGTTTCCACATCGTAAATTGTGTTTCCGTTAGCAGAAGTCAGGCTCGAAATATCGTTCGCATGAAAATGCCCGGTGAAAACGACGGACATACCGGCATCGGCAAATTCGGCGGCCAATTTCTTCCAATCCTCTACCAGATAATTCGGGAAAAACGTAGCCTGATAGGGCATGTGTTCCACCAGACCATGATGCATCATTCCCAAAACCGTTATGTTTTTGCTTCGTGCTTCGCTCAAAATATCCATCGCCCATTGCACCGTTTGGGGCAAAAGCCGACCTCCCGAAATGGAAGTCGCAGTATGTTCATTATACCGATTCGAATCGAGCGAAAGCAGCCAAAGTGAGTCTGTGAGCGCGGACAAATAGCTCAATGATGCACTATCGCGCCGTATGGCACCACTATAGCCAAAAGGTGCATATAATTCGGCAAATTCTTTTGCCGAAACTGTTTGAGTAGGTGACGATTCATCGCCGACGTAAGCTTTGGCATCCGGAATATCCACATCGTGATTGCCCGGAATAACGTAAATTCTTATTCCTTTTTGCTTCAACGAAGTCAGTTTCCGAATCAATTCCAAATGACTTCCGCGTTCGCCATGATTGGTAAGGTCTCCACAAATCAAAAGCGCATTGACAGAGGCAGCTTCAATTTGTTTCAATGTTTCATCCAAAACAGCATGTAATTCGTTCACATTTCTTCCTGTGGCATTTTCATACTTCGTCAAAGCCTCTCCCGATTGTGCCAAATCGGTTCCCAGAAAGTGAATATCGCTCATAACGGCCATCTTTAGCGCATTTTGTGAGAACAGAGAGAAAACCGTTAGTAAAAAAAGAAGGGAGAATGACAATAGCTTTTTCATATAAAAAACTGCAACCTGAAATTGAAATATTATTGAAAAATAAACTTTCCAAAGTTAGTGGAAAAACAAAAAAAGCAGAAATCGCTTCTGCCTTAAATATCATAAAAAACGAGAAATTCAGTGACTATGAATTCAACATTCGCTCTATTTGTTCCAGATCCGAGCGGAACCCTTTGTCCACCTCGAGCAAATCTTTCACCGTATTGCAAGCATGAACAACCGTAGCATGATTACGTCCCCCCACTTGTGCTCCAATTTGTGAAAGAGACAATTCGGTATGCTTTTTAATAAAATACATCGTAACCTGACGTGCCTGCACAATTTCGCGCTTTCGCGATGCCGACTGGATCAAATCTTTGCGTATATTGAAAAAATCGCACACTGTTTCTTGAATTTTTTGAACGGTGATACGTTTTCTTTCAAACTTCAGATTTTGCTCCATCACCCGACGGGCAAGATTAAGATCGATATCGCGGTTGTTAATGATGGAATGAGCCATCAGCGAAACGATAATTCCTTCCAAATCGCGCACATTGTCGGTAACATTCTCGGCAATATAATCGATTACTTCGTCCGAAATCGATAATCCGTCAACAAGCACTTTATGCTTGAGAATCTTTTTTCGCAATTCTTTGTCCGGTCGCTCAAGACTTGCTGTCAGTCCCCAACGGAAACGGGTCAAAAGTCGCTCTTCCATCCCTTGCATGTCCGTAGGAGCACAATCGGAAGTCATCACCAATTGTTTATTGTTCTGATGTAGATGGTTGAAAATATGAAAGAACGTATTTTGCGTTTTTTCCAGTCCCGAAAGCTCTTGAATGTCGTCGATTATCAAAACGTCAATTCCCTGATAGAAATTGATGAAATCGTTGATGGTGTTGAATCGACGCGCATCCGTAAATTGGACTTTGAATAAATGCGCGGACAAATACAGCACTTTTTTATCGGGATAGAGTTCCTGAACTTTAGCTCCGATTGCATGACAAAGATGAGTTTTGCCAACGCCCGAATTCCCATGTACGAAAAGCGGATTGAAAGCGGTTTTGGCCGGATTCTTGGCCACAGCTTCAGCCGCTGTACGTGCGAGACGATTACTTTCGCCTTCGAAAAAATTATTGAACGAATATTTAGGATTAATCTGCGAATCGAACTCTGCCGTTTCTACTCTGTCGAAAGGGCTGGGCGTTTTTACCGAAATCTTTGCCGATGTCGGTTTGTTTACAATCGGCTTTGCTTCGCCCCGAAGTTCCACCGCCGTATTGTTTTCAGTCTCTATCAGTACCCGATAATTGAGAATGGTGCCTTCGCCGATTTCGCGATAGAGTGCCTGCTGAATCAAATCGATATATTTTTCCTCGAGATATTCGTAGAAGAATTGGCTGGGCACCTGTACCGTAAGCACATTATCTTCGTACTTTAACGGAATGATGGGTGCGAACCATGTATTGAACGCAACTTCGGAAATATTATCCCGAATGACATTCAAACATTTACTCCACAAAAAATCGAAATCTTGCTCCATTTAATTACGCAATCAGTTAATTCCTCCTATCTTATCTTTTGACTTTTCGAAACACAAATTTTGGAATAATTTTCCATATAAAAAAATCTCTCTATCGCACTCTTTCACTCCACAAAAACACAACTTTCATTATCAACCGCATACATGTAATATACTTATAATTAAAGAGATAGATAAGCAACGTCGTTTATAACAAACTAAGTTTCAACATGCTTCAATTAGTGTATTTTTTACAATCGGAAATCAAGAAAATTAAGTTTATGTTACATAAATACGCGGAAATGAAACAATTTAATTCATGAAAGCGAGAATATCGTTATTTAGAATAAATCTATATAAGTATTCTTTCTCGAAATAACAACGAATCTCTTAGAAAAGTCGTACCCTCACATCCAAATATTTTTTCGGATCTTTTCGGATATCGTTCAAAAGGTTCGTAACACTTTGAATGGTTACATTCAAACTGTCATGAAATTCAGGAGTGTTTAGCAGCTTTCCGACAGAGTTATCGGGAGAATTGAGTTTACTTGTCAAGAGTTCCAAGTTGGCCACCGTTTGATCAATGTTCTGAAGTGTTTTATTGATATCCATCGAATTGATATCGTTCGTAACATCTTTCAGGTTGGATGAAACCGCATTCAAATTGCCTGAAATTTCGGGTAAGTCAGCCTGTAAGTCGCCTAACATCATATTTAATTTAGATGTTGCAGCATTCAATGAAACTACAGTTTGCTGTACATTTGTCAGCGACTGTTGCATTGCAGGGTCTCTCATAATGGAGTTCAAGGCGAGTACTACAGAATCGACATGTGCCAAGATTGAATCGGCCTTAGGCATTATTTGGGCAACGCCATCCATCAGCCCTCGCGATTTGGTTCCGCGAATGGTATCACCTACATTTAAATATGTCGTAGATTCATTATCCATTAACAATTTACAAGCCGATCCGCCCAGCAATTCAATGTCATATTCGAGATAACTTCCACTTTTCAATTTAAAATTCTCTTCAAGTCCTATTTCAACCGCTATCTTCACCGGATCAGTGCTAATCATTTTTATGGAGTTGACCAATCCAACCTGATAACCGTTTAGATAAATCGGCGAAGAAACAACCAATCCTGTTACATCATCGAAAACGGCAACATAGTTATTTTGTTGTTTCAAGACATTAAAGCCTTTCAAAAAATTCACTCCAAAATACAACATCATCAACGAAGCTAAAAATGCTAATCCGATAATGACATTTTTTCTCAAATTATTCTTCATACAATACGTTTTCTATTGTTATTATTTAATACGTTTTCCGTCACGGAACTCAACGACAAAAGCATCGGGGAATTTGCGTCGAACTTCTTTTAATAGGTTAAGTATTTCCTTTTGGTCGGTTGACGAACCATAGGTGTATTTAAACACTTTTCCGTCCTTATAATAACTCATCGGGGACAGCCCTTTGAATCGAGACGAATTAACAGGGATTTCTTTGGAAGAAATAAGAAACTGAATTCTATATTCCGTAACTCCGGCTACTTGAGCAGCAGACGCTTGAACGGTAGAAGTCTCGGTCAAATTTGGGTCAGAAACGAAAATCCCGATTGATTTTTTATCGAAGTTTTTTTTGTATTCCCTAAAAGCCTGATAGATAGATTCGGCCATAGAACTCTGACCCGAGGCACTCATCAAATATTGCTCTTCGTTTCGGTTGCTGATATACCCCAATTCTATAAGAATGCTTGGCATTGCCACTTCGCGAAGGACGAGAAATCCTGCCTGACGAACATTCCGATTACGACGACCCGAAGAATTGACGAGCTTTCGCTGAACCAGTGAAGCCAAATCCAGGCTCTGCTTCAGATATTGATTAGACATATATTCGAAAATAATGTACGATTCCGGTTCGGAGGGATCAAAACCTGCATACTTTTGCGAATAATCGTCTTCGAGCAAAATCACCGAATTCTCTTTCTTTGCCACTTCCAAATTATCCTGGCTGCGGTGCAACCCCAATATAAACGTTTCAACCCCTTGAGGCGAAGTTTGTTTTCGAGATAAAGCATTGCAATGCAGCGAAATAAAAAGGTCGGCCTTTGCATTGTTTGCAATAGTGGCACGTCGATCGAGTGGAACAAAAATATCGCTCTTGCGGGTATAAATTACTTCAACATCATCGTGATTTTTTTCGATTAAAGCCCCTAATTTTTTTGAAACGGAAAGAACGATATCTTTTTCCTTACTCCTTGCCCCAATAGCACCGGGATCTTTCCCTCCGTGTCCGGGATCGATAACCACCGTAAACTTTGTGGACTTAGCCGAAACAGGCATTCCTATCAGTAAAAATACCGATAGAAAAGCACCCAAAAGCCTGATGAAGGAATTCATTCCAAACATTTATAGTATGAAAATAACGACACTACCCTGCCCTTCTGAAAAATATAGAACGAAGAAAGTGTTCTGACATGTTGAAAAAAGTTTGCAACATTCATCTCAGTCAAAACCTGAATAATGATCTTGTTTTTATCGGAAACGTGACGCTACACCCAAAATTATTTCAAAGGACAAAAGCCGTATTTCACCTGATGCAAATACGGCTTTCATTTTTTTTAAATAGATTATTGCAATAGCTCGGATAGTTTTCGATCCAATTCATCCCCACGTAAATCTTTGGCGATGATAATGCCGTCTTTGTCCAGCAACACGGTATGAGGAATTCCGTCGATAGCATATAAATCAACTACTTGACTATCCCAGAATTTAACGTCGGACATCTGCGGCCACGTGATGTTCAAATCCTTAATTCCCTTAACCCATGCATCATGATCTTTGTCGAGAGACACACCCACTATTTCAAAACCTTTATTTTTGTATTTGGCATACGCCTTCACAACATTTGGCATCTCTTCCCGACACGGGGGACACCACGATGCCCAAAAATCGATAAGCACATATTTTCCTTTACCGGCATAATCCGACAGCGAAACATCATTGCCCGAAGGATCTTTGAGCGTGAACTCTACAAACTTTTTCCCAATCGAAACCCGTTCCTCATTCTCCAGACGACGAATCATTTTTTGCACCGAAGCCTGTTTTTTGAACACATCGTCGGTAAGCGCGAGCAGTTGTTTTTGTTGTTCGGAATCGAACATTTGTCCTTTTGTGGCAAAAACATACCGACCCAAACTATTCGAAATATTGTTTTTTACAAAATCGAAACTAAGTTGTAACCTTTCGGAAGCCAATGCATCGTAGGCCTGATTGATCTGAGCATCGAGTGAGTCATTCATCGCACCTTGGGAAGCAGCTTCGTTGTACTGAACCGAGAGGGCACGCATTTTGTCCGAAATATCGCGGATCTTCAATCGATAATCGGTATATGTCTGATTGACGGGTGTACCTGTTACTATAGCTATCGTATCGAATGCAACCCGGATTGTTCCCGATTCGAGTAATATTGCAACCTCGGTATCATTTTTAGAATCGATGCGTTCATCAAGCATAAGAATGCGGACGGACGAGGTGTCGGAGTTGGTCTTTATACCAAAGTTTCCGTTACGAATGATAGCCGAGTCAAGATTTACAGAAGCGGTATCTTTCAAAAAAACCATTTTTCCTTCGAATGCAGGATCCTTAACGGTTCCTTCTATCGAGGTTTTATTATCGTTTTGGCATCCAACGAGAAGAATTGCCGTTAGAAACAAAAAGAGTATTTTTTTCATTGTCGCTGAATATTGGGTTTGTAATTAGGTGTAAAGATAAGCATAAAACTATTTCAGACATTATTATAAACTGAAAAATTGGCTTTTTAGTTTGAGATTCATCCACAAATTATCCTCGACAAATGGTCAATTGTGTCGGTAACAAGCTCCCATCCTGTGAGTAGCTATTGATTTGATCGTAATATTAAACAGCAAAATATCAAGCATATAGACTATGTTTCATTTTTTTGCCTGACAAGCGTTTCTCGCAATTGTTTATTCGATATTTTAAATATTTTTAGTATTTTTTTCGAGTATTTCTTCGAATACCCTTTGCGTCGTATTTCAGTCGTACTTGGCTCGTATTTGGTTCGTATCAAGTCCAAGCGCTTTTTTGTTTAAAATATGGTAAAAACACCGGAATAAATGGTATCTCAAATGTGATAAAGGTCATTTTGATCAAACGAACTCGATGGAAAACTTTGGAAGTAGATCATTCAAAATTGGAAGCTGTAAATATTTCATGCCGGATCAAAAACGTTGCAATTTCAAAAAAACAACGTAGAAACTGCTTTCGAGAATTTTTTTTACTAATTTTGGCAAAAAAGAAAAACGATGAACCATAAAGTAGCTCCATCCATTTTGTCGGCCAATTTTTTGAATTTGGGTAAAGAGATCGAAATGCTGAATGAAAGCGAAGCCGATTGGATTCACATCGATGTGATGGATGGCGTTTTCGTACCGAACATCTCTTTCGGTTTTCCGGTATTAGATTTCGTAAAAAAAACAGCTCGCAAACCGTTGGATGTGCATTTAATGATTGTTGAACCCCAAAAATTCATATCTGAGGTAGCTGCCACGGGCGCTTATATGATGAACGTCCACTACGAAGCATGCACCCATCTGCATCGCGTGGTCCAGGAAATCAAAAAAGCCGGCATGAAAGCGGCCGTAACCCTCAATCCACACACACCGGTGCTGTTGCTCGAAGATATTTTGGCCGACCTTGATATGGTGTTGTTGATGACCGTAAATCCCGGATTTGGCGGACAGAAATTTATCGTACATTCTATTGAGAAAGTAGCCGTACTAAAGGAAATGATTCTGAAAAAAAATCTGAGCACGCTCATAGAAGTGGATGGCGGAGTTAATCTCGAAACCGGAAAGCAATTAATCGAGGCCGGAGCCGACGTGCTCGTCGCCGGAAATTTTGTTTTCTCTTCCAAAAATCCAAAAGACACAATCCATCAACTGAAAAATCTCTAACACAAAAAAACAGAATCGCTCATAATTTACCGATTATGAGAAATATCATCGGCAAAGCTCCATTCGTTTTTCTGTTGATGCCCGTTGTTGCTGCAATTGTCATCAACGATCTGATGCCGGGCTTCATATCGGTTTTCCTGTTCGCTACGGTTGCGATTATTCTGATGGGTATTTCTTTTTTCGTGCCGGCCACACATGCTTACCAACTGCGATGGCTGTTTGGGGCAGGTGTGATGGCTCTGATCTTTTCTATTACCACCCTGAGATACAATCAAGAAAAGCAACAAGCGGAGTTCAATTTTCCGAACGGGAACGTTCTATACCAAGGCTACGTAACCGATATTCCACAAGAAAAGCCAAAATCGATTCAATGCAATATCTCGCTGAATGTTCCAAATAAGAAAAAAGTAATCGTCTATTTTCAAAAAACAGACAAAAGTTCATCATTAGTTCCCGGTGATGTGGTTATATTCCGAGCTCGGATGCAGCCTTTTAAAAATTTCGGAAACCCCGACGATTTCGATTATGCCCGATTGATGAGAAACCGAGGATTTGCAGCCTCAGGTTATGTTCCCGAAAATCAATGGATGAAAACAGAGATTTTGAATCGTACACCCTATGTAATTTCACAACAAATCAGGCTGAAAGCTCTCGAATTCTACAAATCGTTCGGACTCGAAAATGACGAATATGCATTTGTTACGGCCTTAACCATCGGCTATACGGAGTTTCTTCCTCAGGAAATGGAAGAAGCGTTTCGTGCATCGGGCACATCGCATGTCCTTTCGGTAAGCGGTTTACACGTAGGCATCATTTATCTCGTGATTACTTCGATGTTGTTTTTTCTCAAAGGATCGAAACGAAAAAACATACTCAAACAAATCATTATCATTCTTTCTTTGTGGGCTTACGCTTTCATCACGGGGCTTTCGGTTGCCGTCATCAGGGCAGCAATCATGCTCAGCATATTTTGTGTGGGCAATATGTTCAATCGAAAGGGATTTTCGTACAATACGGTGGCTATAGCGGCATTTTTTATTCTGCTGTCGCGCCCGTTCGGATTATTCGAAATCGGTTTTCAAATGAGTTTTATGGCCGTAATGGCAATTCTGTTTTTCCAGCCTAAAATCAATCGACTCTATATGCCTCAAAACAAAGTTCCGGCTACCTTGTGGAGTCTTTTTACGCTTTCACTTGCAGCGCAAGCGGGCGTTTTTCCACTTGTACTTTATTATTTTGGAACATTTCCGACTTATTTTTTCATTACCAACCTGCTGATAGTGCCACTAACGAATCTGATTGTTTATGCCGTCATTCCCGTAGCCGTCTTTTCGGCTGCAGGAAGTATCGGATTTGCCGTATTCGATTTTCCGGCAATGCTTTGCCAATGGCTATTTGATAAGATTTGTCGATTCACCCTATCGGTCGTTTATTTTTTCGAAACTCTTCCTGCAGCACAAATCAAAGATCAATACCTCACTTTTTGGGGTATGATTTTGGTCTTTCTTCTAGTGATATCATTTTTCATGAGGTTCGAAAACAAAAAATTCGCTCCGATTTTTATATTTCTATCAGCGGCATTCGGACTTTTCTCTTTACAAACGATCGAATCAATCCGGCCGAAACCGCTTCAATTAGTCGTGTTTAACAGACCATCTGCAAGTGAAATAGCATATGTGCACGGACGCCAAAAAACAATGTTTTCGAATTCGGGCAACACAATCATACCTCATCCCACGAAACGAATTGTGAAAATTTCGAGCAATATCTTCGATAATAAAGTTTCAAAACAACCTTTCGTGAGCGATTATCTCATTCTTTCGGAAGACAATTCGTTTTCGATGTACACGCTGAGAAATCATTTCGTCACGCGTGAAGTAATACTCGACAGCTCACTGTCAAGAAGCGCTTCAAAGCGATTGATGCGACAATGCCGAGAACTCGGAATCAAAGTTCATGATATTGCAGAATCGGGAGCATTTATCGTTAATTTTTAGTACTTTTGTCGTGTAAAAAATTTATTTGAATGTTAGCAACGCCCATCACCCCATTAATAGACGAAAAAAACTTAAGGCACGTTCGAGACTTAATACTTCAATCATCCAATATTCTTATCACAACACACGTTTCACCGGATGGCGACGCACTGGGATCTTCGCTTGGGCTATATCACCATTTGCTGAAGCGGGGTAAAAAAGTGCGGGTGATGGTTCCCAACTCATTTCCTTATTTTTTGAAATGGATGAAAGGATCGGAGGACGTACTTTTTTTCGAATATAATCCGGAAGCCGGAAAACATATTATCGACGAAGTCGATTTGATTTTCTGCCTCGATTACAACATTCCTAAACGAATCGGGAAAATGGCCGCACACGTACAAAATGCGCGTGCAAAGAGAATCTTGATCGACCATCATCCCTATCCCGAAAAGGCCTGTGATGTGGTGATTTCGCATCCCGAAAAATCGTCGACAAGCGAGCTGATTTTTCGACTCATTGATCAATTGGGAGAATACGAGAGCATGAATCATGCTACGGCTGAATGTATTTATTGCGGCATGATGACGGATACAGGAGGTTTTACCTACAACTCAAACGATCCTGAAATTTTTGAGATAATCAGTCTTCTCCTTAAAAAAAAGATCGATAAGGATGCCATATATTCCAACGTTTATAATAATTATTCAAAAGATCGCTTCCTTCTGTTGGGATTCACATTGTTACACAGGATGAAAATTTATGACGAACTACATTCGGCTCTGATTTATCTGTCAAAAGAAGATCAAAACCAATTTAAATACAACAAAGGCGACACCGAAGGATTTGTCAATTATCCGCTGAGCATCAAAGACATTGTCTTTTCCACTTTCATTCGTGAAGACGAAGATTATATCAAAATCTCATTCCGCTCGCAGGGAAATTTTGCCTGCAACGAATTTGCCTCCGAATTTTTCAACGGTGGCGGACACCGAAATGCTTCCGGAGGAGAATATTACGGTACGATGAAAGAAGTACTTGAAATTTTCGAAAATGGGCTTCAGCAATACGCTCAAAAACTGCAATCCTCAAAGAGATAACAGACTCGGCTTTGGCACAGGAATTTATTTTTAAGAATAGATAATAGTTTATTGCTGGGAAAATAACGTTTATTTGAAGTTGATTCCTTACTTTTGCACTAACTAAAAAATGCATTGCAACAAATGAGAAAAAAAAGTTTTAGAATATCATTCATGATAATCGTCCTTCTATTCACCCTATCTTGTAATAACACGGCCACCTACATCGATCGGTTGAATGACGAAAAAAAAGCCATTAAAGCATTTATTAGCGAGAATAACATTACAGTTTTAAAAGAATATCCTTCCGATTCGGTATTCGCACCGAACGAATTTTATTTGGACCCCGCAACCGGCGTTTACTATAACGTTATCGACAAGGGCAGCTACAAACCAAATCTTGGGGATGAGATATACATCCGTTACAAAGATGTCAGATATATATCCGGTGACGACACGACAGTATATGACGGAAACTACTTCAGCTTGTATGGTCCGGTGGAATTGATTTACGGCAATTTAAACACCTATCAGAGTACCGGATGGGTCGCCCCCATCCCAAATGTAGGTCATGAAGCAAAAGTGAAAATGATTGTTCCTTTCAATAGTGGAACCACATACGACCAAAGCTATTACTATACAGTATATTATGGATTGATGGAATATCGAATAGGACGAAACTGATAAAAATCGAAAATTAAACTGCCAAAAGAATGACGCTTATCAAATCAATTTCCGGAATTCGTGGAACAATTGGAGGAAAGTCCGGAGAGGGACTGACGCCACTCGATATCGTGAAATTTACGGCCGCTTATGCTGTATTTATTTCTACTCATCTCAATGATAAAGAAAAGAAAATTGTCGTCGGTCGTGATGCCCGACTTTCCGGCAACATGGTTCATCAAATTGTGTTAGGAACTCTTACGGCGATGGGATTCGATGTAGTGGACATCGGGATGGCTACCACACCTACAACCGAATTGGCGGTAGTTGGCGAAAACGCTGCCGGTGGAATCATCCTCACCGCAAGCCACAATCCGAAACAATGGAACGCTCTTAAACTCTTAAACGATAAAGGTGAATTCTTAAATGCAGAAGAAGGTGACCAAATTCTTTCTATTGCCGAATCGGAAGACTTCAACTTTTCTCCGGTAGAGCAGTTAGGTAAAATCAGGTTTAAACAATACCTTCAAGAACATATTCACAGTGTACTTTCACTCGACTTGGTAGATGTGCGGGCAATTAGGGAAGCCAATTTGCGCGTTGCCGTGGATGCAGTCAATTCGGTAGGAGGAGTAGCCGTTCCCGAGTTGCTATATGCTTTGGGGGTCAAGGAGGTTTTCAAACTACACTGTTCACCTCATGGCAATTTTTCGCACAATCCCGAACCACTTCCGCAAAACCTGACAGAACTATCAACCTTGATGAAAAGCTCTAAGGCCGATGTAGGCTTTGCGGTTGATCCCGATGTTGACCGTCTGGCCATTTATTGCGAAAATGGTGAGCCATTCGGCGAAGAATATACCCTCGTAGCCGTTTCCGACTACATTCTACAACATACACCCGGAAACACCGTTTCGAACCTGAGCTCCAGCAGAGCTTTGCGCGACATTACACTCTCGAGAGGGGGGAAATATTTCTCGGCAGCCGTGGGTGAAGTGAACGTCGTAGCTAAAATGAAAGAAGTAAATGCAGTGATTGGAGGTGAAGGTAACGGAGGCGTAATTTATCCGGCATCACATTATGGTCGAGACGCATTGGTAGGAATCGGACTTTTTTTGACTCATTTGGCCAAATCGGGGAAAAAAGTCAGCCAATTGAGGGCCTCATACCCCAATTATTTCATGGCAAAACAAAAAATAGAACTCACGCCCGAGATCAATCCGGATGCCATCTTGGCTAAAATGAAAGAAAAATTTGCCAATCAGCCAGTTACAGATATAGATGGCGTTAAAATAGATTTTGAGGATAAATGGGTCCATCTGCGAAAATCGAATACAGAACCCATTATCCGGATATATTCAGAAGCAAAATCGATAGAAGAAGCAGAAGAAATAGGTCAACAAATCATAGATATGATTCGAGAAATGGTTTAACGGAATCGTTTTTCCGATAATCTTTAACTCAAAAACCGGATTGCCGTAAATTTTTCAACAATCGAGAATATTTACGGCTCTCTCGTGTTCAAACAGTTTCAAAAAATATAAATGAAAGAAAAGCTAATCAGTCCTGAAGATATTCGATGCCTACATCCAATTTTTCAGGGAAAATACGGAGATAAACTCATTAAATTCGGCGTAAAGTTAACCGCTCTTGATGTGGCAAATGCCGTATATGATGGATCGAAACATCTTTCGGGTCATGAATTTTGTACAGATTTGCTCGACAAGATGCAAGTTAAGAGGATTGTAAAAAATGCAGAAATACTGGAAAGCTTTAAAAACAAACCTTTCATTACAGTTTCTAATCATCCCTACGGACATATCGACGGCATCGCATTGATAGAGACCGTCGCTTCACGTGTTGATCATTACAAAGTAATGGTAAACTATATTTTGGGACTGATAGACACCATGTCCGAAAATTTCATCGCCGTTTCTCCCTATAAATCCGAACAACCCGACAGTAAATCGCTCAACGGTATCAAAGAATGCATTGCCCACCTCAAGAAAGGATATCCCCTCGGATTTTTCCCTGCAGGATCCAATTCGCGATTAAAGTTCGTAAACGGTACTTTACGAATCTACGATCGTGCATGGCAGCAATCAGTTATCAAACTGATTCAGAAAGCCAAAGTCCCCGTCATTCCGATTCACTTTTCGGGTCGAAACTCGCTATCATTCTATCTTACCCGTATCATTTTCGGATGGAGGGTGCAACCGGTTCGATTATGTCATGAGTTGAAAAATAAAAAAAACCATACCATGATCATTTCGATTGGGAATCCCATTATGCCCGAAGAAATTGCACAACATCCCGACGCTGACCAATTGGGAAATTTTTTGCGCGACAAAACGTATGCCTTAGCCAAAAACAAATAAAAATGTTTTATCTTTGAATTCGTTTCGTCACAATTTCGGACAAACAAGGGAAAATATTTATGGCAAAACAAAACATACAGCAGGTTAAACAACGTTTTTCAATTATTGGCGCTTCTCCCGAATTGGACAGAGCAATTGATATTGCTTTGCAAGTTGCCCCCACCGATTTATCCGTTTTAATTACCGGCGAAAGTGGCGTAGGGAAAGAAAATTTTCCCCAAATTATCCATCAATACAGTCGACGAAAACACGGGCCGTATTTCGCCATCAATTGTGGATCAATACCCGAAGGCACTATCGACTCCGAACTTTTTGGACACGAAAAAGGCTCATTTACAGGAGCTACAGCTACACGCAAAGGATATTTTGAAGTGGCAGACGGCGGCACCCTTTTCCTCGACGAAGTTGCTGAACTTCCACTCCCTACGCAGGCTCGACTGCTTCGCGTGCTTGAAACCGGAGAATTTATCAAAGTAGGTTCGTCGAAAGTCGAAAAAAGCGATGTACGAGTGGTAGCTGCAACCAATGTCAACATAGTCTATGCTGTAGAAAACGGGAAATTTAGAGAAGATTTGTATTACCGTTTAAACTCTGTACCCATTCGCGTGCCGGCTTTACGTGACCGCAAAGAAGATATTCCCTTGCTTTTTAAAAAATTTGCCAACGATTTTGCCGAAAAATACATGATGCCCCCCATCACACTAACGGACGCGGCTAAAGAAATGCTGAAAGAATATCGTTGGCCCGGAAACGTAAGACAACTGAAAAATATCACGGAACAAATCTCTATTATTGAGCAGGAAAGAATAATTACTCCCGAAATTTTAAAAACGTATCTTCCCGAAAACGAAGTTGGTATGCTACCGGTTGCTATCTCAAACATACACGACGCCGAGCAAAAAACATTTGCCAACGAAAGAGAAATTCTCTATCAAGTACTTTTCGATATGAAAAAAGACATCATGGATTTAAAACATGTGGTAAAGAATATCCTTTCAGGACAAACTGATCCATCTGCAACAAATTTGGACAAAACCGACACAAGAACCGGATATCCTTTCGTTGAACAGGAAACGGAAGCCATACCCGCTCTGCCTGTTAAATACAACGAACCACCATCATCGCCGAGAGAAACTACTCCAACGAAAAAGCAGGTGGAAAACGATATTCTTGATGCCACAGAATATGAAGAGCAAGCATTATCGCTCGAGGAAGTCGAAAAAGATATGATAAAACGCGCCCTCGAACGACACGGTGGTAAAAGAAAATTGGCCGCAAACGATCTGAAAATATCCGAACGCACCCTTTACAGAAAAATCAAGGAATATAATCTGGAAAATCTATGAAAAGGGCTCTTCTTGCTTCAATAATTTTTATACTGCTACAATCGTGCTCCATCTCGTATAAATTTAACGGAGCATCTATCGATTACAACCTAACCAAAACCCTCCGTTTGGCTAACTTTCCAAATCAGGCCCCTCTTGTATATCCTCCGCTGGAACCTCGCTTCAATGAAGAACTAAAAGACATTTTTACGCGTAACACGAAACTGCGTTTTGTAAACCAAAACGCCGATATCGAAATCGAAGGTGAAATCGTTGGATATCAACTTACGCCTATGGCCGTGCAAGAAGATGCTCTTGCCTCCGAAACTCGACTGACGATGACCGTTCGAATGCGATATATCAACAATAAAATAGATGGCCAAAATAAAGAGGAAACATTTACTGCATATCGCAATTTCCCAAGCGACCGTGTTCTTACAGATGTTCAGGATCAGTTGATTAAAGAGCTCATTGACGATATCGTTGATCAGATTTTCAATTCTACCATGTCTAACTGGTAACTAATCAGCTTTGAGCCATGATGCAAAAAGAAGATTTAATGGAATATATGGCACATCCCGAAAAACTGGATCACGACTCATTGAGTGATTTGGACGATATCCTTCGTGAATGGCCATATTTTCAAACTGCAGAGCTTCTAAAACTAAAAAATCTTCACAATCTGCAACATCCCGACTATGAGAATCAGCTAACTCGAACAGCTATTTTTTGTGCCGATCGTAAGCGGTTATTCTATCTGATAAACGATACTCGATTCGGACATTTTATCAATCGAACATCTGCAAATAAACCCGCCGAGCCAACTCAACAAGTCGATCGAACACAGAAACTTATCGATTCGTTTCTGGACACATATACCGATTCGTCAGAATTCTCTGCCTCTTCGTTAGCCGATCCTGAAGCTAATTTGGCTTCGATGGACTACATCGCATACCTTTCAACCGTCGAGAATAGACAATGGGATACGGAAGAAGAATCGAATCCTCTTCAGCATCAGCACATGATCGATAGCTTTATCGAAAAAGTTGCCTCGCACGACATTTTTGCTTCTTTTCCCCAAAATGAAGAGGACACAACTTCCGGAAAAACGGATAATCAAATCGACGAAGGCATTGAAGATGAGTTTCTGACGGAAACTCTGGCCAAAATTTATATCAAACAAAAAAAATACGAATCGGCACTTGCAATTATTCAACGATTAAGTTTGAATTTTCCAAAAAAAAGTGCTTACTTTGCAGACCAAATTCGATTCTTAGAACTTTTGATTTTCAACGAGAAAAATAAAAAACAATCTTAACATGTATATTTTTATTACAATTTTAATTTTGATCGCCTCTATTTTGATGATTCTCATCGTTTTAGTGCAAAAATCAAAAGGAGGCGGACTAGCTTCGGGGTTTGCGTCGTCAAACCAAATCATGGGTGTTCGAAAAACTACCGACTTCCTCGAAAAAACAACGTGGATTTTAGCAGGCACAATTCTCATATTGAGTATTGTCGCCGCAAAATTGACAACCTCGCAATCCAATGTTCCAAAATCGGAGGTCGATATTCAACAACCGGCTCCGCTCAATCCTGCTACCGCGCCTGACGTAACCGTGCCTATTCCTGCACAAACACCCACACAGCCGGCTGATGATCAACCTGCAAACGGGCAATAATTGCTCTCTCAATCGACAAATTAACGAAATTAATAAAAGACAAATAATTGAAGGCTGTTTCGGGTAGATACAGCCTTTTTTGTTTATCACTATTTTTACATCCAAATTTTAAAGAATTGTTTCTCAATTCTCTTTCTAACGATATTTTTGCTAAAACAGACAAAGATGAGAAAATCTGCAAGCATATACCTTATATTGTGCTTTATTCCGATATTTATTCAGGCTCAAAATAATTTCAGGCTCGACACTGTCAGGGTAGATAAAAATGACAGTCGCAACATCCACACCTATAAAAATAACGGCACAACCTCAGATGCACCGGAAAAATCAAACAAAGTAATTACAAAAAGCAACGAAATTAATGGTTTCGATAAAACGAAATTACGATTTGGTGCAAATCTCGGCCTTTCTCTCAGCAGGAATTATACAGTTCTCGGTTTGGGACCACAGATTGGCTATTCGTTTCGCAACCATTTCATGGCCGGGGCAGGCATCAAATATTATTATACCAAAACAAGGGCTTATGATTATGGAGATTCGTACTTGTATAAAAACAACCTTTTTGGTGCAAATATTTTCGGATACCTCTACCCGATAAAATTTATTACGGTATTTGCGCAACCGGAACTGAATTATTTATGGACAAGTGTCGAAAACGAAACGACCAACGAAGTTTCGAAAGACAGCGGAATTGTGCCGTCAATAGTTGTAGGCGCAGGATTTAGACTTGGATTCACGCATATTACGTTCAATTACGATTTGATTCACGAAGTGAATTCGCCCTATCCGGAAGGATTATTTTTAGGCGTTTCGGCATTTTTTTGATTTTTTGTTAACGCAACACGATATCTTTTACCGCATCCATCTCCGCCGCTTCGTTCAATTTGTCGATCAAATTTTGTTTATTCATTTGCAATTCGGCACGCAACACCGACGAAGATAGTTGCACATATAGCACATTACGCTTCAGATAGACATTGCGTGTATACTCACCGACGCCCGATCCGAGCAATGTTTTCCAAGCTTCTACAGCCCTTCGTTCGGCAAGATTGGTTTTCAATGCCGCATTGTCATCGAAATATTCGGATAAAATATCGCCTAACGATTTAGATTCTTGTTTTCTCATAATTTCATCTAAATATGGTTATTCAAAGACACGCGAAATATCGCCATTTTCCACCTTATAGATATGATAATCATGATCCGTTGCCGACAATATTTCATCCAACGACTCACGATTGGTATCCGAAATGAAAATTTGTCCAAAATCAGAACTCGAAACAAGTTTCACGATTTCTTCCACGCGCGAAGTATCTAATCGATCAAAAATATCATCGAGCAACAAAATAGGCGTAGTATGGGACATCACGCGCAAAAAACGAAATTGCGCCAGTTTCAGAGAAACGAAAAACGTCTTGTTTTGCCCCTGAGAACCGACTCTTCTGATCGGATAACCCTCGAGGAGCATTTCCAAATCGTCGCGATGAACACCCATTGTTGAATGTCCGAGAATCATGTCGCGCTGTCTTCCGGCTTTAAGTTGACGAGCAAAATCCGAGGCATGGAGTTGCGACACATATTCGAGTGATACCGATTCGCCTGAACGACTTATCTGTTTATATATAAGATCAAAAATAGGAATGAACTGTTTGACAAAAGCGTTTCTTTTTTCGAATATGGATTGTCCTTCCTCAACCATTTGCTCCTCCCATAAATCGAGTAATGTCGGATCGATCTGTGAGGGTTCGTTTTTCAACAGAGCGTTTCTTTGCTGCAAGGCGTTGTTGTAGCGAATCAATGCATTCATATATTCTTTGTCGAATTGCGATATAACCATATCGACAAATCGGCGACGTTCATCGCTTCCTCCCAAAATAATTTCGTTGTCGGCAGGCGAAATCATCACCAACGGAATAAAACCTATATGATCGGAAAGCCGGTCATAATCCTTTTTGTTTCGTTTGAATTGCTTTTTTTGATGTCGTCTGATAGCGCAATAAATTTCCTCGGTTTGCCGATTAGAAACATAATATCTCCCCTGAATCATGCACACATCGGCATCGTGACGTATGATCTGCGAATCGACGGGATTGATATGACTTTTACAAAAAGAAAGATAATATACGGCATCGAGCAAATTGGTTTTTCCCATGCCATTGTTGCCGATAAAGCAATTTATTTTTGGAGATAATTCGATATCTACTTGTTCCAGATTCTTGAAATTGAGGATGGATAGTTGTTGAAGAACCATAGCAATCTTCTTTTAAGTTTCGTCAATAAGTATTTGTTGCAATTCCTCCGGCGTTATATTCATCCTCAGCCTTCCTTGAGAAGCAAACGTGATTCTTCCCGATTCTTCCGATACGATGATCACTTTGGCGTCGGTTTCCTGTGAAATACCTAACCCCGCGCGATGACGCAACCCCAAATGCTTGGGGATGTTGGGATTTTGTGAAATAGGCAAAATACAACCGGCTGCTTTTATTTTTTTACCGACGATGATCATAGCTCCATCGTGCAACGGGCTATTTTTGAAAAAAATATTTTCTATCAGCCTCGACGAAACGTCGGCGTTAATGATTTCCCCCGTCTGTTCATACAAACTTAATTGAATGTCTCCTTGTATCACGATCAGTGCTCCGGTGTACGATTTTGCCATATTCATACAAGCAAGTACGATGGAGGTAAGATACGAGTTATCTTTCTTTTGTCTTTCGGAAGGAGCAAATAATTTATACACAAACCGCCATCCCTTACGAGAACCGAGCGACATCAGAAATCGACGTATTTCGTCTTGAAACAAGATGACCAGCAAGAAAAGCCCGATGCTCACAAACTGATCGAGGATCGATCCAAGCAGCACCATATTGAACACCTGCGACACCAACACCCAGATAATCAAAAACACCAGAACGCCCATAAACAATGGCCGCATTCCCGAAATTTTCACAAGGTGAAAAAGATAAAAAAGCAGAAGAGCAACTAGTACTACATCAATGAAATCCTTTATGCCGAAATGTGCAAACATACGATAAGGGTATAATTTATTATTTTTCGAATTTCTTTATCTCGGATACAATTTTGATACACTCTACAGCTTCCTTCACATCGTGAACGCGTAGAATATCGGCGCCATTGAGCAAAGAATAGGTATTTAATACCGATGTGCCATTCAAACTCTCATTAGCTGATGTTTCGAGCAATTTGTAGATCATCGATTTTCTTGAAATTCCAACTAAAATGGGAGCTTCGAAAATTTTGAAATAAGAAAGATAAGACATCAACTCGTAGTTCTGAGACAACGTTTTACTAAAACCAAAACCGGGATCAATGATAATGTCATTCACTCCCAACTGATTTAAATAAGTCGTTTTTTGAGAAAAATAAAAAAGTATCTCCTGCAAAAAATTTTCGTATTGAGTCAATGACTGCATTGTTTGCGGTGTTCCTCGCATATGCATCAGAATATACGGGATATTAAGTCGAGCAACCGTGTTAAACATACGTTCATCGATCTGTCCTCCCGAAATATCATTGATAATGTCCACTCCGAATTCCTCTGAGGCCATTGCCGCCACATCCGAGTAAAAGGTATCAATCGATAAAACGGCATCGGGAAATTCACGCCTCACACTTTTCAACGCGGGCCTAAGTCTTGCCATTTCTTCCGAAACACTCAAAAAGGGAGAAGAAGGAGCCGTAGATTGCGCACCCATGTCGATAATTAAACCACCTTCTTCCAAAATTTGGGCAACACGTTCTATAATCTGTTTTTCGTTGGTCTTTCGACTCTGAGCGTAGAACGAATCGGGAGTTATGTTGACTATTCCCATTACAATCGGAGTAGAAAGATCAACCAATGAACCACGTATATTAATACTCTTGCCCATATCACAAAGAAGAATTAGGTAATCGGTCAGGATAATCGATGGTATAATGCAAACCCCGACTTTCTTTTCGTTCTGTAGCCTGCTTTATGACCAGATAACTTACCTTGATAATGTTTCGCAATTCGCAAATATCCCGCGAAACGACCGAACGCTGAAACAAATCTTCGGTTTCGCGAAACAGGATGTTGAGCCTGTCCATCGCTCTTTTCAAACGTAGATCGCTTCGAACTATGCCAACGTAAGACGACATGATCTCGCCCACTTCCTTATAGCTCTGCGTTACAAGCACCAACTCTTCAGGCCACGTAGTACCTTCGGCATTCCATGCCGGTATGTTTTCTTCGAAATCATAACTCTCAAACCTGGGAATAGAATGTTTGGCTGCAGCATCGGCAAATACTACGGCCTCGATCAATGAATTAGAAGCCAAACGGTTAGCACCATGCAGACCTGTGCAGGCACATTCACCATTAGCATACAACCGACCGATACTCGATTCTCCATCCAAATTGACACGAATTCCTCCGCACAAATAATGTGCAGCAGGTGCAACCGGAATGTAGTCTTTTGTGATATCTATTCCGTATGACAGACACTTCTCGTAGATTGTCGGAAAGTGTTTCCGAGTTTCGTCCGGATCCTTATGGGTTACGTCAAGATAAACATGATCGTCCCCGCGAATTTTCATTTCGGTATCAATAGCACGAGCAACAATATCACGTGGCGCGAGCGATTTTCGAGGATCATATTTATCCATGAACTCTTTGCCGTCTTTCGTACGCAGAATGCCCCCATAGCCACGCATTGCTTCACTAATCAGAAACGAAGGCCGATCGCCCGGATGGTAAAGAGCCGTTGGATGAAACTGCACAAACTCCATCCCTTTAATTTCGCCTTTGGCACGTGCGACCATTGCAATGCCATCGCCGGTTGCAACCAAAGGATTCGTCGTTGTGTGATAAATGCAACCTATTCCGCCGGTAGCCATCATCGTTATCCGAGAGAGGAATGTATCCACCCTGCCTGTGGCCTGATCGAGAATATAAGCCCCATAGCATTCGATGCCTTGCGTATGACGTGTGACAACCCTCCCCAAGTGGTGTTGTGTTAGAATATCGATAGCAAAATGATTGTCGAAAACATCGATGTTGGGATGACTTCGGACGGCATCGATCAAACTAACCTGAATTTCGGCACCCGTATTATCCTTGTGATGAAGAATTCGAAATTCTGAATGGCCACCTTCTTTATGCAGATCAAAATGACCGGCTTCGTCCTTATCGAAATCGACCCCCCAACTAATGAGTTCTTTTATTTGATTGGGGGCTTCACGAACGACTTTTTCCACGGCTTTTACGTCGCAAATTCCGGCACCCGCATCCAGTGTGTCGGCAATATGTTTTTCGAAATTGTCCCAAGGATTGGTGACCGAAGCTACTCCACCCTGAGCAAAATATGTATTGGCCTCTTCGAGCGAATTCTTGGCTATAATAGCCACTTTACCATACTTGGCAACTTTCAAAGCAAAACTCATGCCGGCAATTCCTGACCCGATCACTAAAAAATCATATCTGTAAACCATCTTGGGAATCTTAAATCTTTTACATCTACAAATTTACGCAATTAAGTTCAATTTAAAAGATACAGCATTCGAATAATGTTTTCACAAAACATAAAACACCATAAAAATATACGCAAAAATATTGTGTTAAATTACTCAATTATATTGCTTTATTGCAATTAAAATATTTTCTTTGATACAAAATAAATTTGTTATTTTTGAAACGTACAAATCAATCCAAACTCCTATGAAATCACACCTATTCATCTTGCTATTAACACTCTGCTTATTCACTGTTATGGGATATGCAAACGAAGCGACTCAAACGAACGATTCAGTTGTGACGCTTCGCGGGAGAGTGCTCGGCGCAGATACCAATCAGCCATTGGTTTATGCAAGTGTAACGGTAAAAAATTCCAACATATCGAGTGTTACCAATCAAGATGGCTACTTCTCGATACGTGTTCCTTTATCGGCAAAAAATTCTCAACTTATCATTCGCCATCTTAGCTACGCAAATAAAGCCATTCCGATAATCACTCTTATCGATAATCCTAACAATCACATATTGATGAGCCCATCATCAATCCCGTTGAAGGAAATTGAAATTGTTTCGGGAGACGGGGCTCCTTTGATAAAAGAAGCACTTCAAAAAATACCTGTCAACTATTCCGATGAACCGAACATGATGATTGCATTTTATCGTGAATCTATCAAAAAGGGAAACAATTATATTTCACTCGTCGAAGCGGTTCTTGATATTTATAAAGCACCTTACCACTCTTACAGCGATGATCAGGCGCGTATTTACATCGGACGCAAAGCCACGGATATAACTCCGCGCGATACCGTAATGCTGAAATTTCAGGGAGGGATCAGTGATGCACTCTTACTCGATGTTGCCAAAAATCCGGAAATAGTTTTCGGAAAAGAAGGGGAAGAATATATTTTCAATATCGAGGGCACTACCAACATTAATAATAAACCTCAATACATCATTTCGTTCTTGCCAATGGCCTCCGGTCAAGATATCCTCTTTCGGGGCACGATTTATCTGGACGTCAATAGCCTGGCTTTTTCGAGAATAGACTTTAACATGAATGTAGAAGGACGAAAAGATGCATCGAATATTTTCATCAAACGCAAACCGGCCAAAATGAAAGTAAATATGGAACATGCGGCCTACACTGTAAACTACATCGAGAGCAATGGAAAATGGTATTTTAATTACTGCAAAACCGACGTTGCATTCAAAGTGAGATGGACCAATCGATTTTTCGGATTGTTTTCAACTACCTACACTATTGGCTCCGAAATGGCAATTACCGATCGTTACAGCAACGGTGTGGTAAAATTTCCTCGTCAGGAACGTATCAAATCGACAGACGTGATCGCGGAAAAAGTGGAATATTTTCAAGATCCCGATTTTTGGGGCGATTACAATGTAATCGAGCCTGATCAGGAAATCACGAAAGCAATCAAACGACTGAGCGAAAAACTTCGTCGCCGCGAATAACAAAAATCATATTTTCAGAATTGCTTGTCGAATAAAAAAATAACTCTTATCTTTGCAACCCGAAAGTTATTTATTTAATAAACTCAACATGTATTTAGAAAACTCAACATGTATTTAGACGCAGAAAAAAAGAAAGAAATCTTCGCCAAATACGGAAAGTCTAACACTGATGCTGGCTCACCTGAAGCTCAGATTGCATTGTTTTCATACCGTATTTCGCATTTGACCGAACACTTGAAGTCAAATAAGAAAGATTATAACACGGAACGTTCGTTGAGAATTTTGGTAGGCAAACGCCGCCGGCTGCTCGACTATTTGATCGAAACAGATATCGAAAGATATCGCGCCATCATCAAAGAATTGAACATCAGAAAATAATTATTTCTCACGAAAAAATTGAATTAGAGGCTGCCGGGCAAAATGCTGAGCAGCCTCTATCTATTTTTTATCTATCGATTTTGTCATGCAAAGCAATTATGCCGCAAAAACACAATTGGATTCCTAAACGCAATATTGCAACATCTTATTTTCCAATGCTTTTATGTAGTTAGAGCGTCAATATCGTGATCGTTTGTATTCTGTCCAAAACATTATTTATTCCCACTCATTTCTCCCTCTTCCATTCCTCTTCCATTCTATAGCTCCGAGGCAACTCCATGGCAACTCCCATGTAACTCCAACGCAACTCCTACTCTACACTGATGAGTATTTTGTAGTTATTCAACAATATTGTCCTTCCATAGCCGCAACAGACACACTGGTCATATCTGAGCAGTTTTCCTCCATTTCTCGAAAAAAATAACAAAGGCTGACATAGCAAAATGCTAGTCAACCTCTGCACATTCTATCAATTTTGTGTTTCGCTGCCGTTATCCGCCAAATGCACAATTGGGCTGTGTTACCACTTTAAAAAAGTCGTTTCCTTTGTCATCCACCAGAATAAATGCCGGAAAATCCTCCACTTCGATTTTCCAAATTGCTTCCATTCCCAATTCGGGATATTCCACACATTCGAGACTTTTAATATTGTTCTGAGCCAAAATTGCAGCAGGGCCCCCAATGCTACCCAAATAGAACCCGCCATATTTTTTACATGCATCGGTGACTTGCTGGCTACGATTACCTTTAGCCAACATAATCAGGCTGCCGCCGTGCGATTGAAATAAATCGACATACGAATCCATACGTCCTGCAGTGGTTGGACCCATCGAACCGGACACATAACCCTTTGGCGTTTTGGCAGGACCGGCATAATAAATCGGATGATCCTTGAAATATTGAGGGAGATCTTCTCCACGATCAAGACGTTCTTTAAGTTTGGCATGTGCAATATCGCGTGCGACAATAATCGTACCGCTGAGTGATAAGCGTGTCGAAACAGGATATTTGGTCAAATCGGCCAAAATCTCTTTCATCGGACGATTCAAATCTATTTTCACGCCACCTGCTTCGCCTGCCTGACGATATTTTTCGGGAATCAAGCGACCGGGATTATCTTCGAGTTTCTCAATCCAAATGCCATCTTTATTGATTTTTGCCTTAATGTTGCGGTCAGCCGAACACGAAACTCCCATTCCGATAGGACACGATGCACCATGACGCGGAAGTCGGATCACGCGGACATCATGAGCAAAATACTTTCCTCCAAACTGTGCTCCCAGTCCCAATTTTTCGGAAGCCTTCTTCAAGCGCTCTTCCAGCTCGAGATCGCGAAATGCCTGTCCATATTCATTGCCTTCGGTAGGAATATTATCGTAATATTTAGCCGATGCCAATTTCACGGTTTTCAGATTAGCTTCAGCCGAAGTACCGCCAATGACAAATGCTATATGATAAGGCGGACAGGCAGCTGTGCCTAACGATTGCATCTTTTCGATCAGATAATTTTCGAGTTTACCGGGGGTAAGCAAGGCCTTCGTTTCTTGATAGAGATAAGTTTTGTTTGCCGATCCGCCACCTTTGGCAATACACAGAAATTTATATTCGTTGCCTTGAACGGCATACAAGTCGATTTGAGCAGGCAGATTACACCCGGTGTTTACTTCATCGTACATATTGAGAGGCGCATTTTGCGAATAACGCAGATTTTCGTTTACAAACGTATTGTAAACACCATGCGAAAGTGCTTCTTCGTCATTGCCACCTGTCCAAACTTGCTGGCCTTTTTTACCGATGATGATTGCTGTACCTGTATCCTGACAGAATGGGAGTATGCCTTTGGCCGCAATTTCGGCATTGCGCAAAAATGTGAGCGCTACGAATTTATCGTTTTCGCTTGCTTCCGGATCATCCAAAATTTTCGCAACTTGTTGCTGATGTTCGGGACGAAGCAAAAATTCCACATCGCGAAAGGCGGTTTGAGCCATTAGCGTAAGCCCTTCTGGCTGAATTTTTAGAATTTCTTTCCCTTCGAATTCCGAAACCGAAACATAATCTTTCGTCAACAAATAATATTCGGTATCGTCTTTCGATATCGGGAAGGGCTCTTGATAAACGAATGGTTTAGTTGCCATAAATTAATTTTTATTGTATTGAATTAGTTGTATTCCACTTTGCACAAAATTACGAATAAAATCACTTTTCCGGAAATCGCTGCGATTAAAAAAGCGAAAATCGAAGAAACCGATTTATTAGTAAATCGAATAAGGATATACAGATTTTCCGTTTTTTTAGAGTAATTCTTAGAGACATTTACCTAAATAGCGCTAATTTTGTACCAAACTTCTGAAAGGCTTGTTTATGACCGACAAAATTAAGCATGAATGCGGGATAGCACTTATCCGCCTCTTGAAACCCCTCGAATATTATTACGAAAAATACGGCACGTGGCAATATGGCCTCGAAAAGTTGTATTTGCTTATGGAAAAGCAGCACAACCGCGGACAAGAAGGCGCTGGGCTGGCTTCGGTAAAGCTTGATGCAGCACCGGGAACCGAATATATTTTCAGAGAAAGGGGTTTAGGATCGAATGCGATTCCCGAAATATTCGAGAATGCACAGAAAAAATTTCGTGAGGTCGGTGCAGAAAAACTGAATGATGCGGATTTTGTCAAGAAAAATGTTCCTTATGCGGGAGAACTATTTCTGGGGCATCTCCGCTATAGCACAACGGGGCGGACAGGATTGACCTACGTACACCCATTATTGCGGCGCAACAATTGGGCTTCTCGTAGTCTCTTGCTTGCCGGAAATTTCAACATGACCAATGTGGACGAGATGTTTATTCAACTTATTTCGGAAGGACAACACCCCCGGGATACAGCCGACACGTTTGTCATACTCGAATCACTGGGACATTATCTCGACAGGGAAGTTCAGTATCAATACGATCACATTGAAAAAGAAGGTCTTACAGGGCAACAAATCAGCAATTTGATCGAACAGCGGCTCGATATCTCATTTTTGCTGAAACGCGCCTGCAAAATCTGGGATGGCGGTTATGTGATCAGCGGATTGATTGGTTGTGGAGACGCTTTCGCAATGCGCGATCCGTGGGGCATTCGTCCTGCTTTTTATTATCATGACGATGAGGTGGTTGTGGTAGCATCCGAACGTCCGGTAATTCAAACAGCTTTCAATCTGAAAAAAGAAGATGTGCACGAACTACAACCCGGCCAAGCACTTATCGTGAAACGCAACGGGCGCTTCATTTTGGATCAGATTGCCGAAAAAAAAGAAAAAATTACACCTTGTTCTTTCGAACGTATCTATTTTTCGCGCGGATCGGATTACGACATCTATCGCGAACGAAAGAAACTCGGAGAATTGCTGATCCCGAAAATTTTGAAAACTATCGACTACGATTTCGATCATACCGTTTTTTCATTTATCCCGAATACGGCTGAAGTTGCATACTTTGGAATGCTTGAAGCACTCGAAAAATATTGCAACGAACAAAAAGCAAAGGAAATTAGCGAAAAAAACGGCTCGCTGACGCAAGCCGACATTCAGCAAATTCTTTCGCGAAGGGTTCGTTCGGAAAAAGTGGCGATCAAAGATATCAAATTGCGAACCTTTATTGCCGGCGGCAATACACGCAATGATTTGGCAGCACATGTTTACGATATCACCTACGGATCGCTGCGTCGCAATGAAGATACACTGGTTATTATTGACGACAGCATTGTGCGAGGAACTACCCTTAAACAAAGCATCATTAAAATCCTCGATCGACTCGATCCGGTAAAAATTGTCATCGTATCATCGTCGCCTCAAATTCGATATCCCGATTATTACGGCATCGACATGTCGCGCTTGAGCGAATTCATCGCATTCAAAGCAGCTATGCAATTGCTGAAAGAGCGAGGAATGCAGGATTTAATTGACGATGTCTATCGAAAATCTCTGGCTCAAAAAGACAAGAAAAAGGAAGAGATTGTCAATTATGTGAAGGAACTTTACGCTCCCTTTACCGACGAAGAAATATCCGACAAAATTGCACAAATGCTTACCCCTGAGGATACGAAAGCAGAAGTAGAAATCGTTTTTCAATCCATCGAAGATCTGCACAGGGCTTGTCCCGAACATGCAGGCGATTGGTATTTTTCGGGAGATTATCCTACACCCGGAGGGAACAGAATGGTGAATTATGCTTTTATAAATTATATGCAGGGACAGGAAAACCGACCTTACCAATTTAAGTTGAATTTTTAAAAAGGCGAAATGATAGAACGCATCCTGATACTCGAAAGTGTCGATCCCGTTATATTTTTCGGCATCAACAACATCAATTTGCAATTGATGAAAACACTTTTCCCGAAATTGCGCCTTGTAGCTCGTGGAAATGTTATCAAAGCAATTGGCGACGAAGAAGAAATTGTCCATTTCGAAGAAAAAATTCATGAACTGGAAAAGTTCAGTATCGAAATGAATCTGTTGCGTGAGGAAGACATTCTCGACATTGTGAAAGGCAAAACACCGCCCATCGTGAATCAGGATAACCTCATCATTCACGGGCTCAACGGAAAGCCAATTGTAGCACGAACGGCCAACCAAAAAAAATTGGTGGAGGCCTTCAACGACAACGACTTGGTGTTTGCCATTGGTCCTGCGGGTTCGGGAAAAACCTATACGGCGATAGCCCTCGCAGTGCGCGCACTGAAAACCAAGCAAATTCGAAAAATCATTCTCAGCCGACCGGCAGTGGAAGCAGGCGAAAAACTCGGATTTCTTCCCGGCGATATGAAAGAAAAAATCGATCCATATCTGCAGCCCCTCTACGATGCGCTTGAAGATATGATTCCTCCGCTCAAGCTCAAAGAATATATCGAAAACAATATTATTCAGATTGCTCCGCTTGCCTTTATGCGTGGTCGCACGCTCAACGATGCAGTGATTATTCTCGACGAAGCCCAAAATACTACCAAACCTCAGATCAAAATGTTTCTTACGCGATTGGGGCTCAATGGCAAAATGATTGTCACGGGCGATATCACTCAAATCGACCTTCCGCACACGCAGCAGTCGGGATTGATTCATGCCATGCATGTGCTCAATGGCATAAAAGGTATTGCTACAGTCGAATTCAACAAAAAAGATATTGTTCGGCACAAGTTGGTGCAACAGATTGTGGAGGCATACGAAAAGGAAGACGAACAAAACAAAAAGGACAAAAAAGAAGCAAATTTAATTTGACTGATACTACTTTTCAGTTCTTCTGCAATTTCAGATTAAGATTGACGAATAATAAAATGTTCTGTCAGAAAAAACAAATTAAATCATTTTTCACATTAAATTATGAACAATACGTTAACAAAGACAGATTACCACTTCCCGGGGCAAACAGCTGTTTACCACGGAAAAGTGCGCGACGTGTACACCATTGGCAGTGACATGTTGGTGATGATTGCCACCGACAGAATTTCGGCATTCGATGTCATTCTTCCCGTAGGAATTCCTTATAAAGGACAAGTGCTCAATCAAATTGCGTCTAAATTTCTGGATGCAACCGCCGATATTGTGCCCGACTGGAAACAGGCTTCACCCGATCCAATGGTTACCGTGGGTATGAAGTGTGAACCTTATAAAGTTGAAATGGTTATTCGTGGCTATCTCACCGGAAGTTCGTGGAGAGAATACAAGAATGGGATTCGCACACTTTGTGGCGTTTCACTTCCCGAGGGAATGAGAGAAAATCAGAAATTCCCCTCACCCATCATCACACCTACGACTAAAGCACAAGAAGGACACGACGAGAATATCTCGAAAGAAGAAATCATTGCACAAGGGCTGGTAAGCAAAGAAGAATACGAACAAATCGAGAATTACACCTACGCCTTGTTCGAACGCGGCACACAAATGGCTGCCGAAAAAGGGCTGATTTTGGTGGACACCAAATACGAATTTGGCAAAAAGGACGGCAAAATCTACCTCATCGACGAGATTCACACTCCCGACTCATCACGTTACTTCTATAGCGAAGGATATGAAGAACGATTCGAAAAAGGAGAAGAGCAAAGGCAGCTTTCGAAAGAATTTGTTCGTAAATGGCTCATGGATAATGGTTTTCAAGGTCAGCAGGGTCAGAAAGTACCTGAAATGACTCCCGAATTTTGTGAAAGTGTTTCGGAGCGATACATCGAACTGTTCGAAACCATTACGGGCGAAAAATTTGTAAAAGCCGACACAAAAGATTTGGAAAAGCGTATCGAGAAAAACGTTCTGGAATATCTGAGTAAATAAATTTATCCCTCAAACGGAAATCAACTGTTTTCATAAATGGCATACAACGTAGAAAAAATACATCCTTACAACACTACAGAATCGAAAAAGGATCAAGTATCGCAGATGTTCGATTCCATTGCTCCCAACTACGACAAACTCAATGGGGTTCTGTCGATGGGAATCGACAAATATTGGCGTAGAGAGGCCATGAAAGTACTATACCAATTTCGGCCGAAACATGTGCTCGATATTGCCACCGGTACTGGCGATTTTGCCATCTTGGCAGCAAAAATAGCTCGTCCGGATCAGGTAATCGGAATCGATATTTCCGACGGAATGATGCAAATCGGGCGACAGAAAGTTGAAAAACAAGGGTTGAATGATGTGATTTCGTTCGAAAAGCAGGACTGTGCCAACTTACGATTTCCTGATAATACATTTGATGCGGCTATCGCAGCATTTGGCGTTCGCAATTTCGAAGATATCGACACAAGCTTTCGCGAAATCTTGCGTGTACTCCGTCCGGGAGGAGTATTCCTTTTTCTCGAACTCTCCACTCCCGAAAAAACGCCGATCAAGCAACTATATGAAGTCTATTCCGACTATGTGATGCCTCTGATGGCAGACCTGCTCGCTACCGAAAAACGCGCATACGAATATCTGCCCGAATCGATTGCTGCTTTTCCACAAGGGAAAGAAATGATGCAGATTCTCAAAAAAAACAGATTTACCAAAATTCGTCTCCGTCGGTTGACGCTTGGTATTTGTACGATGTATATTGCAGAAAAACCCATAGAAAAAGGCCTCAAATACTGAACGGAATGGACACTTACGGCTTAATCGGATTTCCGCTGAAACACTCTTTTTCGGCAGCATTCTTCGCCGAAAAATTTAGTCGTGAACATATCGACGCCGAATACCTTAATTTCGAAATCGACGATATTCTGCAACTTCGGGAAGTGATTTTGTTCAATCAGCACCTCAAAGGTTTGAATGTAACTATTCCATATAAGGAAAAGGTCATTCCGTTTTTGGACGAAATTTCGGACATTGCCGCTACGATAGGGGCAGTGAATGTTATCAAAATCACACGCGAACCGGGCAATATGTATTTTTATCGACTCGCAGGATACAATACCGATTATATCGGATTCAAAAAATCGATCGCGCCACTCCTGCAACCTCAAATTCACCGAAAAGCACTGATTTTGGGAACAGGGGGAGCATCGAAAGCCGTATCCAAAGCTCTTTTCGACTTGGGATTGGAGCATCGTTTTGTTTCTCGGTCAGCAGGCGAAAACAGATTTACTTACGATGAATTGACACCCGAAATCATGAAAGATTTCACCGTCATTGTCAATGCATCGCCGGTAGGCACTTTCCCGAATGTGGACGAATGTCCTCAAATTCCTTATTCGCTTATCACGTCGCAACATTTGCTCTACGATTTGGTTTATAACCCAGACGAAACATTGTTTTTGAAGAAAGGTAAAAGACAAGGTGCAGCCACCAAAAACGGTCGCGAAATGCTCGAACTTCAGGCATTGGAATCGTGGCAAATTTGGAACCAGCAGTAGAAAAAGGAATTACCCCTTTAAGATCGCCCTAAAGAGGTAATTTGCATAGTTAAGGTTTGGTTAAATCACTTGTACCTGAAAGAGATAGGAAAGAGAAGATATATAGAGACGATTGTGTAAATTGTCATAAATCCGGTTGATTATTCCATGCCTTCGTTCGTGTTTTGAAGCGGCTCTGAAGATTGATCCATCGTTGTTTCTACACCATCCTTATCGAGATAGAATGTTTTCTTCGATTGATCGTCCTTCTTGGTAGCCTCAACCTTGGTGATTTGCTTTTCGGCGTTATATTGCAACGAGTTGAGCTCGTATGTCTCACTTATCGTCCGAACCGCTTCCTGTACCTTTTCATTCAAATCTTCTAATTTAACTTCCACAAAACCGTCATCCTGCATTGCATACATCGTTTCGATGGAAGGAGCTTGTGTGCCGGACGTACTTTCGACATTCTTTTCGGAAGACTCCATTTCAATTTCGTTTCCTTCTGCATCCAAATAGAATGTTTTTTTCGCATTGTCATCCTTCTTTGTAGCTTCCACTTTAGTAATCTGCTTTTCTGCATTATACTGCAAAGCGTTCAAATAATAGGTTTGATCGATCACACGAACGGCAGCTTGCACTTTCTCGTTTAATTCTTCGAATTTGACATCAACAAAATCGCTGTCTTGGCTCGTTTCAAACGATTCTGACAAAAGTACATTTGGCGATGTAGCACTATTACCCGCGTCCGTCTTTTGTTCTTCGGCCGGAGCTTCCATTTTTATTTCCTTGCCTTCGGCATCGAAATAGAAAACTTTTACGCTCTTGTCGCTTTTATTGGTAGCTTCAAGTTTGGTAATCTGTTTTTCGGCATTGTATTGAAGAGAATTCAATTCATATTCCTGCAAAATAGCATTTATCGATGCCTGCACTTTCTCATTCAGCGAGTCCGGAGTTACATCTACATACCCATTGTCCTGCCAAACGGTAATCACGTTAGCCTCATCGTTCGATATATTCGAAGCATTGACGCTTGTTAATGTGCCCAACCCGGCTATTACTGCGAATGATAAAATAACTTTTTTCATAACGATAAATTTTTAATGTTTAGCTTCACTTACTTTGATCTGAAATCTTAATTTCATCTTTCTGCATTTACATCTACAAATATCATACAACACAAACCTTTTTTTCGTCTGATAGACATTACATATTTGATTATCTGAATATTAAAAGTAATTATATCGATGTATGCCAAAACCCGGAATGTGTGGAAGTAATGTGGAGGATGTGGAATTTTTCCACACATAGAATCAAGAAAATCCACATTTGTTTCGTAATAAAGATCAATCTATACGATCTCGGTAATAAAAAAAAGAATAGTTACCACCAAATTTGATTATATTTGAACGGCCAAAATAAGAAAACATGAGCGACGAAAATTCATTAGAACGTGGAATAAGAATAAAGATCGGATTGATTTTTCTGATTATTGCACTTTATTTCGCCGGCGTCCTTGCTTATTCGTTACGTCTGAAAACGAGTATCGATGAACAATCTCAAAATGTTGACACCTCCTATCGAATACTTGCTCAAACGGGCAATCTCATCAACTCGGTTCAGCAGGCGCAAGATCTCATGAACACATATCTGCTTGCACCTCAAAATATAGACCGAAAACTCTATGATTCGATTTCAACGGACATTGTGCAACAAATTGCAACCATTAAAAAGGAAAGTATCCGCCAAGATCAAAATCGGTTATTGGACAATATCGATTCGTTGTTGGTGGAAAAAAACGAGATTGTGGGCCAGCTCATTCGTCAGTTCAAGGCACAAAATCCGCTGAAGAAAGTCGATAAAAAAATCGACACATCTTATTCCGATATCGTGAAAGATTCCGTTTCGGTAACCACATACAAGGATACTACGATAGTCGTGAAAAAAGAAAAAAATTTCTGGTCGAGATTGAAAGGCGTTTTCAATCCAAAACATGCACCTGATACAACCATCACCATCACTCGAACGAAAAAAGACACGGTTCTTACGTCGAAAGCCGACACCCTATTTTATAAGGACCTGAAAGATATCACGCACGAAGCAGCACTCAGCTACTCCTCCAACATTAGAGACATCGAAAAACAAGTGCAGAATTTGATTCAGGCCGAACAGTCGATATCGCTTCAAATATCCGAACTCCTGACTCAATTATACGATAGAACGGTGGAGGTGGTAAAACTGAATACATCGAAAAACGAAAATCTGACACAAAAGATTTTTCTCTTTGCCGTTGCCGTAGGCGCTTTTTCCTTACTGCTCGTCGCAACCATCATTTTGTTTATCGTAAAAGATCTCAACAGAGGCCAAAGAGCCCGACGCGAGTTAGCCGAAGAAAAACGACTCACCGAAAGCCTTATGGAAAGTCGGCACAAACTGCTTTTGTCCATCTCGCACGATATGAAAACGCCTCTCAGCTCTATTATGGGTTATCTTGAGATGTGGAGCAGACAGGAATCCGATCCCGAAAAAAAACATCAGATGATTTCGGCTCAAAGCTCCGGCAAATATATGCTGAACATGCTTTCGAATCTGCTCGAATTTTCACGACTGGAACAAAATTCCGGAACACTCAACATTAGTCGATTCGATCTGATAGAACTCGTAGAAGAGGTTGTCGAGATGTTTCGTCCGCTTATAGAAGAAAAAAAGCTGGAGATTGTATTCGAAAACCTCGCCGAGCCCACCTTCCCAACAGATTCTGACTATACCGTCGTCAAACAAATACTCACAAATGTGGTCTCGAATGCAGTGAAATATACTACGAGCGGGAGCATCCACATCACATTGGAACATCACGAAAAAGTTCTCTTAACAATTACCGACACCGGTATCGGCATCGATAACCAGAACATCGATAAAATTTTCAAACCTTTTTCGCGGATGGAAAATGGTTTGAAAACCGAAGGAAGCGGATTCGGCATGTATGTTACAAAAGGGTTGGTAGAATCGCTGCATGGCAATATTTCGGTAAAGTCCCAAAAAGGCAAGGGTACGCAAGTAACCATCGAATTTCCTTTCGAAAGAATGGAAACTCCGAATATTCATCCTGAGGATGCAGTCGAAAAAAGGGAACCCGAACTTCGTAATATTTTAATTTTCGAAGACGATGCGCCGCTGGGCAATATGATTTCGGAATACCTGAAAAAACGTGGATGCAAAGTCATTCTTTGCAGAAATGCCGAAGAAACGGATCGGTTGTTAAATCAAATTTCGAATTTCGATATCGTTTTCACCGATATGGAAATGATCGGCATCACCGGAAAAGACATTTTGGAGGCCATACGTCGGCGTGATTCACGAATCCCGGTTTGGATTATGACGGCTCACGACGACTATTCTATGGAACAGGCTTCTAAAGACGGGTTCGATGGTCTCATCACCAAACCCATTCGATTGAACCGGCTCGACCAAATTTTGCATCTCGACAACATATCGGAAATAGCTACACCCATCAATCAACAATTTCCTGCGCTCGCCTCACTTTTTGGCGACGATGAGGCAACCATTCGCGAGATTCTGGCAAATTTTGTAGAAACCTCCGAAAATGATACGAAACAGCTGCTTAAGTTGATTGAAAAGGACGATTTCGAAAATGCACAACGACTGTGCCATAAAATGCATCCATTTCTGGCACAACTCAATGCCGATTATTTATGTGATGTATTGATAAAAATGGATAAGTTGCGCGGACAGAATGAATCGGCGTATCCCAACTGGAAAAACGAACTCGCCGAAACAGTGAAAAAAGTGGAAAAGTTTACGGAATTGGTAAAAATCAATTATCTGAAAAACGGGAAATAAAATTGAGAAAAAGGTAAACCCGATTGCTATCAAAAAAAGGCCAAAACTGCAATCAAATCTCTATACCATACAGGTGCAATTTATTGTACAGCGTTTTTCGATCGATACCCAACATGCGGGCTGCCTGAGATTTGTTGCCATTGACTTTTGCCAGGGCAGCTTTGATTTTTTCTATTTCGGTTTCGGGATTTTTGTTTAATGAAAGCTGCTCAGGCAACAATTCATCCGAATCTGTCGCTTTTTCGGTCGGCAAATAAATAGACTCAGCTCTGATGACATCCTCAGTAGCGAAAAGCACTGCTCTACGAATCACATTCCGCAATTCGCGCAAATTTCCGGGCCAGGAATAACTTTTCAATCGGTCTAACGCATCTTTTTCGATGAATCGCACATGTTTGTTGAGCTCGACATTCGCTTCGTTCATAAAATGTTCGGCATACGCGCCAATATCCTCCAAGCACTTTCGCAACGGCGGAATCTGAATCATAAATTCATTCAACCGATGATAAAGATCTTCGCGAAAAGTACCGGCCGCAATAGCTTTTTCAAGGTCCTCGTTCGTTGCCGTTACAAGGCGAACATTCACCTCAATATCTGCATTGCTTCCTACCGGGCGAATTTTCTTTTCCTGCAGTGCCCGCAACAATTGTTTCTGAACGCCATAAGGCAAATTGCCTACTTCATCCAAAAACAAGGTTCCGCCATCTGCCTCCTCAAAAACACCTTTTTTGTCTTCAACGGCTGAAGTAAACGAACCTTTTTTATGGCCGAAAAGCTCACTTGGGGCCAATTCCATCGAGAGAACACCACAATCGACCGCCACAAAAGGTCCGTTCGCACGATCGCTTCTGTCGTGAATCATTCGGGCAGTATGTTCTTTGCCTGTTCCACTCTCGCCGACAATCATTACAGCCATGAGCGTGGGAGCCACCAAATCGACATAATGATGCATCTGAACGGTCAGTGGCGACTTACCTTCTACAAATTTGCTTTTGCCGGATTGTGTATCAACCGGTGTTACCCTCTTTTTCGAAACATTTTCGTCGGGGTTGGGAGCGCGAAGAATTGCTTCGATTTTTTCTTTCAAGACCGAAGGATTAAGAGGCTTTTCCAGAAAATCGGAAGCTCCGAGTTTGATGGCAGATACTGCAGTTGAAATCTCGCCGTAACTCGTCATGATGATAACCGGCGTATCCAAATGTCGCTCTTTCATCCAATTGAGCAAAATAATTCCATCCCCGTCAGGAAGTCGTAAATCGGACAAGACGAGATCAAACGAAGCCTTCAGCATTTTTTCCTTTGCCGACTGCATTTCAGAACACAACACCGGCGAGAAATTGTTTCTTTCGAACCATTTTTGCAACATGGTTCCAAAAGAAGCATCATCTTCCACAATCAATATTTTCGAATTCATTGAAAGAAATAGAACAGGTAAAGATAAAATTTTTTCTTCGAAAATGAAAACGAGTATCGAAAAGATAACCTTTATGAATACCGATTAATTTCCTTTGGACTTCATTCACACGCGTTAACAACAAAAAGTTGGAATATAACTTTCATGAGAAATTAGAACGACCTGAAATTGTTGATGGGTCGAGTAAAATCTCGATTGGTTTTTATTCGAACCAAATACGACGCAAGTACGACCCAAATACGACCGAAACATGAACGGAAGAGTAAACTCGAAAATGATTAAAAATCGGCGCATTGATTTTTTTATTGATCTGTGTATAAAAATCATTTTTTTGATATAAATTTGCGCATGAACAGAGTTATTTATTTAATATCTAATCAATCATGAGCAATAAACTTTCCAGAAGAGATTTTCTAAAGACCGCAACAGTGGGGGCAGTCGGAGTTGCCGTATTTCCTCAATTTTTGGCCTCGTGTACACAAAACAAAAAAAACGATGACGAAATCATCCGGCTCGGATTTATCGGATTAGGGCAACAGGCCATGTATTTGCTCAACGGATTTATCAGTATTCCGGGAGTTGAAGTAGTGGCCGGCAGCGATGTGTACGGTGTGAAAAGAGAGCGTTTTTTAAGGCGGGTAAACAATCATTATGCCACTTCACAACAGAATGTTGCAGTAGAAACATATGGCAACTATAAAGATCTACTTGCCCGTGAAGACATCGATGCAGTTGTGATAGCTACACCCGACCATTGGCATGCTTTCATAGCAATGGATGCCTGCAAGGCAAAGAAAAATGTTTATCTCGAGAAACCGCTGACATTCACCATCAAGGAAGGACAGGCGTTGGTTAAAGCCGTTCGAGATAATGGGGTGATTTTGGGTGTCGGCAGTCAGCAACGCTCCGATCCTAATTTTCAACACGCAGTGCGAATGGTACAGGAAGGTAAAATCGGGAAAATCGAGCGCGTGAATGCTTATGTAGGAGCGCCTCCCAAACCCTATGATCTACCGGAAGAACCCGTTCCCTCCGACTTAGATTGGAAGATGTGGTTAGGCCCTTCGGAATATGTTCATTACAATTCACAGCTAAATCCACCCATAAGCCTTGATCCCGAACAAAACGAACAGTTTTGGGGCGCATGGCGTTGGTATAAAGAATTGGGTGGAGGGTTCACTACCGACTGGGGTGCACACATGTTCGATATAGCACAATGGGGACTGGGCATGGATAACAGTGGTCCCGTCGAAATCATTCCTGCCGGCTACCGGGACACAAAATTCCTTACCTACAAATATGCGAACGGAGTGGTAATGACGGAAGAACCATTCAACGAACAGAAGACCAAAGGCGTGAAGTTTTGGGGAGATAAAGGGTGGATTGAAGTATCGAGAGAGCATTTTCTGGCTTCAGACGACAGTTTGCCGCCGCCAAAAGTAGAAGAAACCGAAGGTGCTTACGAAACCAAAATACCGCATCTGGTCAACTTTATCGAATCGATAAAATCGAAGACCGATCCGGTTGTTCCGGTTGAAATAGGACATCATTCGTGCACGGTTTGCACATTGGGTAATATCGCCTACGATCTGATGCGCCCCATCAGATGGAATCCTGAAACGCAAACTTTTGTAGATGATGAGGAAGCGACGAAAAACAGACTCTACAACAAAACCTACAGCGAAGGATATTCTCTTTGATGAGATGACACCGGCGTTTATAAACAACAAAAGCTGCCCGCGGGCAGCTTTTGTTGTTTGATGGAGTAAACGATATTATTTCTTTTCCTTGATCATGATTCCCAATTCGTCCAATTGTGCTTGATCAACTTTCGACGGTGCATCGAGCATCATATCGCGTCCCGAATTGTTTTTGGGGAAAGCAATGCAATCGCGAATGCTGTCGAGCCCTGCAAAAATGGAAACAAGCCTGTCCAATCCGAATGCGATTCCTCCGTGAGGCGGTGCACCATATTGAAAAGCATTCATCAAAAATCCGAATTGTTCTTGAGCTCTTTCTTCCGTAAATCCGAGAGTGGCAAACATTTTTTTCTGCAATTCGCTGTCGTGGATACGAATAGACCCGCCACCAACTTCAACTCCGTTGATGACCATATCGTAGGCATTGGCGCGGACTTTTCCCGGATCGGTGTCGAGCAAAGGAATGTCTTCCGGCTTAGGCGAAGTGAATGGATGATGTTTCGCAAAATATCGTCCCAGCTCTTCATCTTTTTCCAACAGCGGAAAATCTACCACCCACAGACATTTGTAATTGAATTTGTCTCTCAATCCGAGGCGTGTGCCCATTTCTAAACGAAGTTCCGAAAGTTGCTTTTGCGTTTTTTCGGTTTCGCCGGCAAGTATCAGCAGCAAGTCTCCCGGGTTGGCATTGAAGCGGTCGATCCATGCTCGCAGGTCGTTTTCGCCGTAAAATTTATCTACTGACGATTTGATGGAACCATCTTCGTTGTAACGAACGTATATCAAACCTTTGGCTCCAATTTGTGGCCGTTTCACGAAATCGGTCAACTCGTCGAGCTGTTTGCGGGTGTAATTTGCACATCCATTTGCACAAATGCCTCCGACATATTCGGCCGAATCGAAAACGGAAAAATTGTGACCTTCAGTCAGATCCTTTAATTCAACGAATTTCATGTCGAAGCGAATATCGGGTTTGTCCGAGCCATAATATTTCATGGCATCGGCGTAACTCATACGTGGAAATTCGGGCAAATCTATATTTTTGATCGTTTTGAACAAGTGCTTGGTCAATCCTTCGAAAATATTCAGAATATCCTCTTGCTGCACAAACGACATTTCGCAGTCTATTTGGGTAAATTCCGGTTGACGGTCGGCCCGCAAGTCTTCGTCTCTGAAGCATTTCACAATCTGAAAATAGCGGTCGAATCCGGCTACCATCAACAATTGTTTAAGCAGCTGTGGCGATTGTGGTAATGCATAAAACTCGCCTTGATTCATACGTGAAGGAACGATGAAATCGCGAGCACCCTCGGGAGTGGAAGCCACCAAGACGGGAGTTTCGACCTCCAGAAAACCATGTTCGTCCATATATCGGCGCGTTTCGAAAGCCATGCGATGCCGAAGTTCCAAATTTTGGCGAACCACAGTCCGACGCAAATCGAGATAGCGAAATTTCATCCGCAGATCGTCGCCACCGTCGGTATCTGTTTCGATAGTGAAAGGCGGAGTTTTGGAAGGATTGAGCACGATGAGTTTCGAAACAATCAGTTCGATGTCACCGGTCGCAAGATTCGGGTTTTTATTCGAACGCTCTTTCACGGTTCCCGTAACCTGAACAACCCATTCGCGTCCCAGTTTGTTGGCCTGTTCGCAAAGATTGGCATCCACTTCCTGATTAAACGACAATTGAGTAATTCCGTATCGGTCGCGTAAATCGATAAAAGTCATACCTCCCATTTTTCGAATTTTGTGCACCCATCCGGCAAGTATCACTTCGCAATTGACATCGGCCAATCTAAGTTCGCCGCACGTTTTAGTTCTATACATAAGGTTTTAAATTGTTTTTTTCGCGAGTGCAAATGTACTGAATTCTTGTGTGAAACATGCACGAAGGTAAAAAAAACAGGAAATGTTTTGAGATGTGGGAGATTCGTTGTAATTTTGCGCCACAATTCAACGGAAAAGAATTTTCGGGGTGTAGCGCAGCCCGGTTAGCGCACCTGCTTTGGGAGCAGGGGGTCCCAAGTTCGAATCTTGGTACCCCGACATAATTTAACGACGCAATACGACGTCCGAAATCAAAAGCGAGAGAATACAATTTTATTGTTTCTCCCGCTTTATCTATTTTAGTGGCTATTCGAGCATCTAAATCGAAGGGGGACTCATATTTGAAAATCATTTTACTCTTAAATTGAATTGAGTACATTTCTTCGGCAACATATTTTTCGGTTTTAGCGTCAATAAAACACAAAAACAGGTAAACAACTGAAATAAAAGCAATATTTTTGCATTCGTATAAAGGCTTTGGAGAATTTCTCCGCCTTTTAGGGTAATCGTTTCGAACAATAAAAAACAAGATGATGACGAATTTCAAACAAATATTCGATTTTCTCTCGAAACTTCAAGTACACAACGACCGCAACTGGTTCAACGAGCATAAGGACGAATACATCGCGGCTCACCGGGAATTTGCCGGATTTGTCAATACCCTCATCGTCCCCCTAAGTCAACTCGACGAAAGTATCGGTACGGTAAGTGCCGAAGAGTGCATTTTCCGCATCTATCGCGATGTACGCTTTTCGCACGACAAATCGCCCTACAAAACCAATTTCGGAGCATTCATTGCCAAAGGCGGGAAAAAAGCCGAACGGGCGGGATACTATGTTCACATCCAACCCGACGAATCGATGCTGTCGGGCGGCATCTACATGCCGGCTCCCGAAACACTCGAATCCGTTCGCAACGAAATATACCATCATCCACAAGAAATCAGGAAAATACTCGAAAACAAATCGTTCAAAAAATATTTCGGCACTCTGTCTGAAGAAGACAAACTGAAAAATCCGCCCAAGGGTTATCCGAAAGATTTCCAAGAAATAGATTTATTGAAAAACAAACATTTCGTTACCGGCTATCCTGTGCCGAACGATTTTTTCATGCAAGAACACCTCATAGAGCGCATCATGGATGTTTTCAAAGCACAATATCCACTCAATGCGTTTATCAACAGAGCACTCGATAAGTGAATGATCGATAAGAATTATCAAAATATACCGTTTTATCCACTAAACATATCAAATTTTACACTTGTTTGTGGGCGAAAAAGTTTAACTTTGCGAACATCGAGCAACAACAAATTGCTCAGTTGTATCTTTAACGTTGAATTCCATAACTTATTTACATAATTTTCTTTTATGAACGATAAATCAATCATGCAAAAAGCAGCGGACAATATCCGCATTCTTTCGGCAGCAATGGTCGAAAAAGCAAATTCGGGACATCCGGGCGGAGCCATGGGAGGCGCCGATTTTATAAACGTGTTGTTTAGCGAATTTCTCGAATATGATCCCGAGAATCCCCATTGGGAACATCGCGACCGCTTTTTTCTCGACCCGGGACACATGTCGCCCATGCTCTATTCGGTGCTTGCATTGAGCGGCAAATTCACCCTCGACGAGTTGAAAGAATTCAGGCAATGGGGCAGCCCTACTCCGGGACATCCCGAAATTGATGTGGAAAGAGGCATCGAAAACACTTCGGGCCCTCTGGGACAAGGTCATGCTTTTGCGGCCGGAGCAGCTATTGCCGCCAAATTTCTTGAGGCACGTTTGGGAAACATCGTCAATCATACGATTTACGCCTACATCTCGGATGGCGGCATTCAGGAAGAAATATCGCAAGGCGTGGGACGCATTGCCGGTCATTTAGGCTTAAGCAATCTGATTATGTTCTACGATTCGAACGACATCCAACTCTCCACCGGAACCGATGCCGTCACCAGCGAAAATGTGGCCAAGAAATATGAAGCCTGGAATTGGAAAGTTATTACCATCGATGGAAACGACGTGGATGCGATACGCGCGGCACTCAACGAAGCCAAAGCCGAAACCGAGCGGCCAACCATCATCATCGGAAAAACCGTGATGGGAAAAGGAGCCAAAGCTGCCGACAATTCGTCATTCGAACGTAAAGTTTCCACACACGGACAGCCATTGAGCGCTGCCGGCGCCGATTTTGCTCAAACTGTACGCAATTTGGGAGGTGATCCCGAAAATCCGTTTGTCATTTTCCCCGAATCAAAAGCGCTATATGAAAATCGTAGAGCCCAATTGAAAGAAATTGTTGCCGCCAAAAAAGCGAAACACGATGAATGGGCTGCTGCTCATCCGCAATTAGCCGAAAAGGAACAACAATGGTTCTCGGGCAAACTGCCGAATATCAAATGGAACGAAATTGCCCAAAAGCCTGACCAAGCTACTCGGGCAGCTTCGGCAACCGTTCTCGGTTATTTGGCTCAACACGTCGAAAATATGATAGTAGCCTCAGCCGATCTGTCAAATTCCGACAAAACCGACGGATTTCTCAAATATACTCATGCTTTCAAAAAAGGCGATTTCACGGGTGCGTTCCTGCAGGTTGGCGTTTCGGAACTCACAATGGGTGCATTGTGTGTGGGTATGAGTCTTCACGGAGGCGTGATTCCGGCATGTGGAACATTTTTCGTATTTTCGGATTACATGAAGCCCGTTGTCAGACTGGCAGCCATCATGGAAAAACCGATCGTTTTCATCTGGACACACGATGCTTTCAGAGTGGGCGAAGACGGGCCTACCCACGAACCCGTGGAACAGGAAGCCCAAATCAGGCTGATGGAGAAGCTGCAGAACCATAGCGGACGAAATTCGGTGCTTGTGCTTCGTCCTGCCGATGTGCACGAAACGACGGTTGCATGGAAACTGGCGTTGGAAAACAAAAACACACCTTCGGCACTTGTCCTTTCTCGACAAAACATCAAGGATTTGCCTGCCACTACCTCTCGCTTCGAAGAAGCATTGAAAGCCGACAAGGGTGCTTATGTGGTGGAAAGCGACGAAAACTACGATGTGATCCTGTTGGCTTCGGGTTCTGAAGTTTCGACCCTTGTCGAAGGCGCTGCTTTGTTACGCAAAGAGGGCATTGGCGTCCGCATCGTATCGGTTCCTTCCGAAGGATTGTTCCGCAAACAAAGCATCGAATATCAGGAATCGGTTTTGCCGAAAGGCAAAAAGAAGTTCGGCTTGACGGCAGGACTTCCGGTAACTCTCGAAGGACTTGTAGGCGCCGACGGCAGCGTTTGGGGATTGAATTCGTTTGGCTTTTCGGCACCCTACAAAGTACTTGACGAAAAGCTCGGATTCACCGCCCAAAACGTATATCAACAAGTAAAAAAATTGCTCTAATCATACATTTATTGTGTTTCGGAGAAACTTTTTCTTCGAAACACAATTATATTTGCAAGAAAATAAAAAAAGATGTAAACAATGGCAACCTTGTTCGACGAAGCCGAAAAACCCATCGGATTGGCATCCGATCATGCCGGCTATCAAGCCAAACAATATGTGATAAAAGTTCTTGAGGAAAAAGGAATTCCCTACAAGGATTTTGGCACTTATTCGCCCGAAAGTTCCGATTATGCCGATTATGCACATCCTTTGGCTACGGCCGTAGAAAACGGAGAATGCTATCCCGGTATAGCCATTTGCGGAACCGGCAACGGCATCAACATGACCGTCAACAAACATCAGGGAATAAGAGCCGCCTTGTGCTGGATTCCCGAAATTGCTTTTTATGCACGAGCTCACAACGATGCCAATATCCTTTCTTTGCCGGGTCGCTATCTTTCCGAAGAAGAAATATACGACATATTGGTTACATTTTTGAATACACCATTCGAGGGGGGAAGACATGAACGCCGAATCAACAAAATTGCGTGCGGATAACCACAACAAAAGTCAATTGTACTTCGGAACCGAAAATGAGCGCTCGCACATCTGCAAAAAACAAATCGAAAAGAAACAGAAGAAGACACAGAACAATTAAACGGAAACAACGAAAAATCATCAGATTTGTCTCTGCCGGATTCTTGTTCATCCTCTTGTCGGTTATCATCATTCATTTTGTTCGTCTGCGAAATTCGGTTTTTCACACATTCGACGATTCGGAGTTTTCGGATAAATATTTCGTTCGGGGAATAGATGTTTCGCATCACAATTCTTTTATCAACTGGGAACAGTTGCGAGATGAAAATGTTACATTCGTGTATCTGAAATCCACTGAAGGCATGAGTCATAAAGACAGGAACTACAAAAGTAACTATCGCGCCGCAAAAACAGCGGGGCTGAAAGTAGGAACCTACCATTTTTACATCTTCGGGTTGAACGGACGACGACAGGCCGCACATTTTATCCGCAACTCCAACATTCACTCCGGCGATTTGATTCCGGCGATAGATGTCGAACATTCGCGTATCAATGTGGATTCGCGCAACAAATCGTCGCGTGCCAAAATGCTGACCGAATTGAAAAACCTGGAACAGGCAATGTTTGAACATTACGGCAAACATCCGATTATTTACACCAACAAAGATTGCTACAATGCCTATATCGAATCCGAATTTCCCGACAATCCGATTTGGATTTGCGATTTACATCAAGAACCGACTGTCGCCAGGGATGAATGGGTAATCTGGCAGTTTTCGCACACAGGCAAACTTGCCGCCGCTGCCGATGATATTGATTTGAATTATTATCGATATTCGTTTGCCGACTTTCAACAACTGCTCATGCCATAAGATATGAAATCGAAAAATGTTTTGATGGGTTTGATCGTGCTTTTTTGCTTTACCGGATGTCGAGACGAATTGATGACATTCGAAAATTCGCCACGAGGCAATTTTGAAGCGTTATGGTATATCATAGATCGGAATTATTGTTTTTTCGATTACAAACAAATAGATTGGGATTCGGTCTATTTAAAATACAGTCCCCGCATAACGGAAAACATGAGCAGCGAATCGCTTTTCAAACTACTGGGAATGATGCTTGAAGAGTTGAAAGACGGACACGTAAATTTAATAGCATCGCACGATATATCTCGCTATTGGAAATGGCAAGAAGATTATCCTGCCAATTTTGATCCAACGATTCAAGAAAAATATTTAGGTACCGATTATTCGATAGCCGGAGGCATGATCTATAAAATACTCGAAGATAATATCGGATATGTATATTATAGCAGTTTCTCGGATGATGTGGGAGAAGGTACTCTTTCGCAAATCATAAGCCGCATGGCTATATGCAAAGGCATGATCATTGATGTGAGAGACAATGGGGGGGGAAGTTTGACCAACGTTGAACGTATCGCCAGCCGATTTTTCAACGAGCGAACGCTGATTGGATACATTTCGCACAAAATAGGTCCGGGACACAACGATTTCTCCGAGTTATATCCCAAATATATCGAAAGCTCACCTTATGTTCGCTATCAAAAACCGGTAGTAATCCTCACAAACAGAGGCTGCTATAGTGCCACTAACGAATTTGTCAGCATCATGAAATATGCTCCACAAGTAACTGTGGTTGGCGACAAAACCGGTGGAGGAAGCGGTTTGCCTTTTTCGTCGGAGTTGCCCAACGGATGGTCGGTACGTTTCTCAGCCAGCCCAATGTTTAATGCCGAAAAACAGCATATCGAATTTGGAGTAGATCCGGATCTCGAGGTGATGATGAGTGAAGCAGATGCCAATAAAAAAATCGATACCATTATCGAAACCGCAAGAACAATTATTGAGGAAAACTCGGTTGTCAGTCAATAATTTTTCATGCGTTCCCAAATATTTCTTAACTTTTTCAAATTATTATTCCACTTTTGACCGCAAATTTATTACTTTTGTGAGCAATGCCAAACAAATGGACATGAAACATCTGTAGCTCATGACAAATTCACAAAAGTTATCGGATACCATTGAATGACAATCGATTAATATTTATTGTCGAACACATTACTTCAAAATATTTACCAGATGAAAAAAAATTAGCATTTTAGCGTTCACCTTGTCAGCCATTGCTTTAAGTGTGTCCGCACAAACAAAACAGCCTATGGAAATGAAACCGGAAATGACCGAAATCTGGGAACCGGAAGTTCCTGTCGTTACTCCCGGTCGAACTGCAGCTGATGCTCCTTCGGATGCCATCATCCTATTCGATGGCAACGACCTCTCCAAAGAATGGACAAATGCTGAAGGCGGCCTGCCCGGATGGAAAGTAGTCGACGGATGCGTTACCGTTGTCAAAGGAGCCGGGATCATCAAGACAAAAAAAGTTTTTGATGATTGTCAATTGCATATCGAATGGCGAACACCGGCCAAAGTTGAAGGCGAAAGCCAAGGTCGCGGAAACAGCGGCATATTCATGCAGGAACGCTATGAGGTTCAGGTGCTCGACAGCTATAACAACCGAACTTACAGGAACGGTCAGGCGGGAAGTATTTACAAACAATACGCGCCGCTGGTTAATGTTTGCAAAGCGCCCGGTGAATGGCAATCATACGATATCATCTACACTGCACCCCGCTTCAACAACGATGGGACTTATTTTACACGTCCTGCCATTACCATTTTGCAAAATGGTGTTTTGATTCAAAATCATGTCGAATTACGTGGACCTACACAATATATCGGCATTCCGGAATATTTTGTCGAAAAGCACGGTGCAGCCGGTATTGTTTTACAGGATCACGGCAATCCGGTAAGTTTCAGAAATATCTGGATCAGAAAATTATAAAAGCTCATTTTAATAAAATAGAAAATTCTCAAAAAATTCATCGAAATTCAAGCTTATTTTTAGGAGGAAAGTTGTTTCCCTTTAAAAGAATAACTAATTTTAGAGCGGAAAATATCATCAACAACACTAAATGTACCTTGTATCATGAACAGAAAACTCAAAATGGGAATGGTAGGTGGGGGAATCAAGGCATTTATCGGTGCCGTTCATCGTCATGCTGCCTTAATGGACAACCAGATAGAACTGGTATGTGGCTGTTTCAGTTCAAACCCCTCCATTTCTAAAGAATCGGGGAAACTTTACCATCTCCCGGATAACCGGATTTACGAAACTTATCAGGAGATGTTCGAAAAGGAAGCGCAACTTCCAGAAGGTGAAAAAATGGATTTTGTTTCGATTGTTACACCTAACTCCGTGCATTTTGGACCGGCTATGATGGCACTGGATAACGGATTTCATGTGGTAATCGACAAACCCATCACATTTACGCTCGAAGAAGCGTTGAAACTAAAGGATAAAGTCGAGGAAACCGGACTTATCCTGGCACTTACCCATACCTATTCGGGATACCCTGCCGTAAAACATGCCAGACAAATGGTAGCAAATGGCGAGCTCGGAAAAATTCGCAAAGTATATGTAGAATATCCACAAGGTTGGCTCGCGAGTGATGTTGAAAATCAAGGTAATATCCAGGCAGCGTGGCGTACCGATCCAAACCGATCGGGAAAAGCAGGGTGCATGGGAGATATAGGTACTCATGCCCATCATTTGGCTGAATACATTACCGGCCTGAAAGTAACCGAGATATGCGCCGAACTTTCTATTTTTGTACCCAACAGAAAACTCGATGACGACGGTGCAGCTCTCTTGCGTTTCGATAATGGGGCCACAGGCGTTTTAATGGCAAGCCAAGTAGCCGCAGGAGAAGAAAACGCCCTCAAGATACGAGTTTACGGCGAAAAGGGAGGCCTTGAGTGGTTGCAACACGATCCAAACTCGCTTATCGTAAAATGGACAGACAAACCCTTGCAGGTACTGCGTGTAGGCACCAGCATGAATAGTTCTGTAGCCCTTCATAATAGCCGTACACCCGGAGGTCATCCCGAAGGTTACATCGAAGCTTTTGCCAATATCTACCGAAACTTTGCATTAACGCTAATGTCCAAAATGGACGGAAAAGAGCCCACACCGGAAATGCTGGATTTCCCCGGAGTGGAAGATGGTGTCCGGGGAATGCAATTTATCGAAACTATGGTAAAAGCCGGTTACGACGATACAACCAAATGGGTGAAATTTCCTGATTTACAGTAAAGAAATTATATAGTACCTAAAATCCGCAAGTCAATTATTTTGCAAAAAGAGGGCATATTTCGGCAGACATTTAAATTGCCGTTTTCAAGATTTCACGTTGTTTTTTTCCTCAATGCATAAAATCGTCCGGGGAAATGTGCTT
>Ga0208198_1000120_pt1 | contig 96532 bp, 74 predicted proteins | sample AD_JPNTR2_MetaG_FD_184446 | JGI IMG/M metagenome (GOLD analysis project Ga0208198, IMG submission 184446) | Active sludge microbial communities of municipal wastewater-treating anaerobic digesters from Japan - AD_JPNTR2_MetaG (SPAdes) (version 2) | ecosystem: Engineered > Bioreactor > Anaerobic...
TGTTCGCTTGGCTTCACAACTTCCGTCGGCTGGTTGTGCGGTATGAGTATCATTTGGACAACTTCCTGGCCATGATTCAACTCGGCTGCATCGTCATCCTTCTTCGAAGGGTTTTGGGATGAGTTCTCATGAGACACAATGAAATCACGCGCCGACGCGTCCTCGCAACGGCGGCGGGCGCCTTCGCCGGCCTGACGATCCTGGGCGATTCTCCGCTGACCGCCCAGGAAGAGAGCCGAGGACAAGGCCGCAGGCAGCCGCGAGGCTTCCGGCTGGGCGTGTGCGATTGGACGATCGGAAAACGATGCGATCCGACGGTCTTCGCCCTGGCCAAGAAGATCGGACTCGACGGCGTGCAGGTGGACTTCGGCGGCGGCCCCGACAAGGATCCGCCCCTATTCGATCCGGAACTTCAGAAACGCTACCTGCAAGAGCTCGAAACCCAGCAGATGCGGATCGCCTCGCTGGCGATGGGCGTCTTGAATGAGGTGGCCTATAAGAGCGACCCGCGGGCCGAAAAGTGGGTGGATAAAGCCATCGACGTTGCCCAGGCGATGCGGCAGCGGATCATCCTGCTGGCCTTCTTCGGCAACGGCGATCTCAAGAACGACGTCGCCGGCACCGACGCGGTGGTGAGCAAGCTCAAGAACATCGCCGCCAAGGCGGAAAAAGCCAACGTCACGCTCGCCATCGAATCCTGGCTCAACGCCGAGGAACATCTCGCGATCCTCGACCGCGTGAACTCCCCCGCCGTGCAGGTCTACTACGACATCGCCAACTCGCACAAGATGGGCTACGACATCTACAAAGAGATCCGCACGCTGGGCAAACGGATCTGCCAGTTCCACGCCAAGGACTACGACGACCTCTACGGCAAAGGCTCGATCGATTTCCCCAAGGTCCGCGAAGCGATGGACGAAATCGGCTATCGCGGCTGGCTCGTGATGGAAGGCACCAAGATGCCACTGGGCGTCGAGGAAAGCTGCCGCTACGATGCAGAGTACCTCAGAATCGTATTTCCACGAAGAGTAGGTTGAAAGCAGAAATCCGAAGCACGAATATCGAAATTCGAGTTTCGGGTTTTCTTTTAGAAAGGCAGGTGTGACGATGAGAGCGAGATGCATGTTTGCAGTACTCGTGGCGTTGCTCTGGACGACCTTGGCTGTCGCGACGCCGCTGGACGATTATGTGGCCAAGCCGGATCCCAGCTACACCTATAGCCTGGCCAAGACCATGGACACCCCCCTCGGCAAGGTCTTCACCCTCGATATGAAGTCCCAGACCTGGCGAAGCGAGAAAGAAGTGGACCGAACACTCTGGCAGCACTGGGTGACGGTCATCATTCCCAATGGCGTCGCCGCCGATACCGCTTTGCTCTGGATCAACGGCGGCGGCAATCGAGCCACTCCGCCCTCCGGCCCCGACGGCATGCTCGTTCAGATCGCCCTACAAAGCAGAACCGTCGTGGTCGATCTCAAGACCGTACCCAACCAGCCCCTGGTCTTCAGCGACGATCCCGGCAACCAGCGATCCGAGGACGCCATCATCGCCTACACCTTCGACAAGTTCGTCAAGACCGGCGACCCCACCTGGCCGCTGCTGCTGCCCATGGTCAAGAGCGCGGTGCGGGCGATGGACACCGTCCAGGACTTCGTCCCCAAGGCCACCGACGGCAAGCTGAAGATCAATCAGTTCGTCGTGTCCGGCGGCTCCAAACGCGGCTGGACCACATGGCTGACCGCGGCAGTGGATAAGCGAGTCCGCGCAATCGCTCCGGCCGTGATCGACGTCTTGAACATGGACGAACAGATGCGGCATCACTTCGCCGCCTACGGGTTCTACTCCACCGCCATCGCGGACTACCAGCAGCACGACGTCTTCAGCAAGCTCGATACGCCCGAAGGCCAGAAGCTCATCAGCTTTGTGGACCCATACGAATACCGCGATCGGTACACGATGCCCAAGTTCCTCCTGAACTCTTCGGGCGACCAGTTCTTCTTACCGGACTCGGCCCAGTTTTACTTCAAGGACCTGCCTGGCTCGAAATACCTGCTCTACAATGCGAACACCGACCACGGCCTCAAGGACGCAGACGCCGACAAAGCCATGCTGGCGTGGTATGCAGGCCTCCTGGCCGGACGTGAACTGCCACAGTTCTCCTGGGAGGTAGTCTCGCAGGGCCATATGGTTGTTACGGCCAAGACTCGGCCCACCCGCGTGGCCCTCTGGACCGCCACGAACCCGAATGCAAGGGACTTCCGCCTCGAAACGATCGGCAAGAGTTGGACAAGTGCGACTCTGTCGGATATCGGCAGCGGCGCCTACGTCTACGATGCCAGCGTGAAGGCTCCGGAAAAAGGCTGGACCGCATACTTCGTCGAACTTCAGTTCGATTCCGGCATGTCGATCCCCTACCGATTCAGCACCGAAGTTCGCGTTGTCCCGGACACCTTGCCGCACGCGGACAAACTCAAGGCCGCAGCGAAGTAGCCTCCGGCCGTCCAACTATCGAGGTCCTGGAAGAAGGGAACCAGCCCTGGGTATGATTCACGAGAGGACAAAAACTTGGCGGCAGTAGAGTTCCTTGGTGTCTTGACCGCAGGGACGACCGACCAGACCGGCCCGGCGATCCCTCTGATCATCCTGGCCGTCGGGATCGGGATCGTCATCGGCATGATCGTCGTGCTCCGCGTCAACGCGTTTCTCGCGTTGATCGTCGCGGCGATGGTCGTCAGCCTGATGTCGCCCGGTCCTGTTGCTGAACGGGTCAGCCGAGTCGCGACGGCGTTTGGCGCCATCGCCGGCAGAATCGGGATCATCATCGCGCTGGCGGCCATTATTGGAGATTGCCTGATCGCCTCCGGCGCCGCCGACCGGGTCGTGCGGACGTTCGTTCGCCTGCTGGGTCAGAAGCGATGCGAGGTGTCGCTGATGGCCAGCGGATTCGTCTTGTCGGTTCCTGTCTTCTTCGACACGGTGTTCTACCTTCTTCTGCCTTTGGCTCGATCCATGCATCGCCAGACGAAGAAGAAATATCTGCTGTTGATCCTGGCGATGGGCGCTGGCGCCTCGATTACACATTCGATGGTTCCGCCGACGCCGGGCCCTTTGATCATCGCCGAAACGCTGGGCGTCAACCTGGGCGTGATGATCGCCATCGGCATACTATGCTCGATCCCGACGGCAGTCGCGGTTCTGTTCCTCGTCCGCTGGCTGGCCGGGCGAATCGACATTCCGATGCGTGCCCTCGGCGGAGGACGCAGCGAGTCGGATCCGTCGCCGGACGACAAGCTTCCCGGCTTGTTCATGTCGATTCTGCCGATCGTTCTTCCGGTGTTGCTGATCACGATGGACACGGTGGTCTCCTCGCTGGCCAAGGGGGCCGACGCGAATTCCACGATCAGACAAGCCGCCGGCTGGACCGCCCTGCTCGGTAACGCCAATCTGGCGATGATGCTCTCGGCGGCGGTCGCTCTGCATGTGCTGTGGCATCATCGCAAGCCCGGTCGCGAGAAGCTTTCCAAGTTGATCGAGACGTCGCTGATGAGCGCGGGCGTCATCATCCTGATCACCTCCGCAGGCGGGGCGTTCGGCGCAATGCTCAAGGAGGCGCAGATCGGTCCGGCCATTCGGGACCTCTCCGTCGGCGGCGCGACGCAACTGGGCGGACTCAAACTGCTCCTGATGGGCTTTTTCGTCGCGTTTCTGATCAAGTTCGCCCAGGGCAGCAGCACGGTCTCGATGATGACGACCTCAGCAATGATGGCGACGCTGATCCCCTCGGCCGACGTACTGGGGTATCATCCCGTCTATGTCGCCTGCGCCATCGGCTGGGGCGCCCAGTGCGGCAACTGGATGAACGACTCGGGCTTCTGGGTCTTTGCCAAGATGGGCGGCCTGACCGAGATCGAGACGCTCAAGACCTGGACCGTCACCGTCAGCAGCACGGCCGTGATCGGCTTGATCTTCGTCGTCCTATTTGCGACCCTTCTTCCCTTGACGTGAGGTCCTGAAGTGAAAGCTCTGCTTTACACGAAACCGTACACCTTCGAATATATTGATGTCCCCGATCCGACGGTCGGCGATGAGGACGTCCTCGTTCGTGTCAAGGCCTGCGGCATCTGCGGGTCCGATGTCGCGGGCCACACAGGCAAGACCGGCCGGCGACTGCCCCCGTTGATCATGGGCCACGAGGCTGCGGGCATCGTCGAGAAGGTCGGCCCAAAGGTAACCGGCTTCGCCCCCGGCGACCGCATCTGTTTCGACTCGACGGTCTACTGCAATCAGTGCTCCGCCTGCCAACAGGGCCTGTTCAACCGGTGCGTCAAGCGTCAGGTCCTGGGGGTTTCCGTACCTGAGTTCAAGCGGGACGGAGCCTTTGCAGAACTGCTGGCGGTGCCTCACTGGATCTGTGCCAGGCTGCCCGACAACATGTCCTTCGTTCAGGCGTCGCTGCTGGAGCCGGCCTCCATCGGCACGCACGCCGCCCGTCGAGTGCCCATCACAGCCGGCGACACGATCGTGGTCCTCGGGGCCGGCACGATCGGCCTGTTCATCCTACAGGCCGCCCGGCTCCGCAGCGCCGGAGCCGTCATCGCAAGCGACATTAACGACTTTCGACTCGACCTGGCCAAGCGGGTCGGCGCAGACATCTGCGTCAATTCACACAAGGCCGACCTGAAGCAGGAGATCCTCAAGAGGACCGAAGGTCGCGGCGCCGACGTGGTGTTCGAAGCGGTCGGCTTCGGCGAGACGTTCCGCCAGGCCGTCTCCGTCGCCCGAGCCGGTGGCCAAATTGTTGCTGTCGGTAATCTGCAGAAGGAGATCGAGATCAACCTGCAGGAGTTGGTCTCGCGAGAATTGACCTTCACCGGTTCTTACGCCAGTTCGGGCGAGTTCCGTACGTGCATCGGCCTGATCGCGTCGGGGCAAATCAATGTCGCGCCGCTGGTCAGTGAAGTCCTGCCGCTCCAAGAAGGCCCGGCAGCGTTCCAACGCCTGCTGGGAGGAAAAGAGAACCTGTTGAAGATCGTCCTGGAACCTTGATCGTGGAGAGTTGAGGATGGAAGGCCTTTTTGATTTGTCGGGCAAAGTCGCTGTCGTCACGGGAACTAGTCGGGGTCTTGGCCAGTACTTTGGCCGCGCGCTGGCGAAGGCAGGCGCTGACTTGGTCATCACCAGCCGGGATCCTGCGCGTTTAGTGGGGTTCAAAGATGAAATCGAAGGGCTCGGCCGCAAGGCCTTGCCTGTCAAGCTCGACGTTCTCAATGAAGAAGATATCGGGGCCATGGTGCGGACCGCGATCAGCGAGTACGGTCGGATTGACATCCTCGTCAATAACGCAGGCCTGAACATCCGCCACCCGGCCGTCGAGTTCACATGGAAGGAATGGGACACCGTCCTGAACACAAACCTCAAGGGCGCGTTCTTCGTCGCTCAGGCAGTCGGCAAAGAGATGATCAAGCACAAATACGGCCGGATCATCAACATCGGCTCGTGCACCTGCGTCTTCGGCATGGAAGGCATCGGACCCTATTGCGCCAGCCGGGGCGGCATTCTCCAGATGAGCCGCAGCCTGGCCGCCGAATGGGGTCGTCACGGGATCACCGTCAACGTCTTGGCACCGGGGTGGTTCAAGACCGCCCAGAACAAGACCCTCTACGACAACGAGAAGTGGGTCCAGTACATCACAGACCGCATCCCGTTGGGTCGTCCGGGCCAACCCAACGACCTCGACGGTACAGTGGTCTTCCTGGCCTCCGACGCCAGCGCCTACATCACCGGCCAGATCCTCCTCGTCGACGGCGGTTTCACCACCGGCGCGACTCGCGCGCTGCCGTGAGCCGGCCTTAACACATCGCAGGTAAGAGGTTTCCGCCGGGCTTGTCCGCTTCTTAGTTGATCTTCATGTTATCTTTTCGTGTACCTCTGTGAAACCGCTGACGCGTTTGCTTTTACCTTGTGGCTCCGTTGTTGCAGGGGTATAATACACGCCGTTTGTGATGCCCATCCGGGCGTGTGTAGCGTCTGCTTTACGGGAGACTCGGCATAGGCATGACGTCACAAGTTGACGACACTTCAGACCTCAAGTAAGGAGGCAGCTCCATGACCAGCGAGAACAGCAAACACTATCCGATCCGAACCACTTGTTGTCCCTGTGGCTGCGGCGAGAGACATTCTACCGGCGGGGTCACCCGGCGTGGATTCCTACAGGGTATCAGCGGTGCCGCGGCGATCGGCACAGCCTTGAGCGGCCTGACGTGGTCGGCCGTTTCCGCGGCCGACCACGGTGATCGCGCCGGACCCCAGCGGAGAGCCCTTGTCGTCAGGCCCATCCTGACTTACGAGACCCCGACGCCGCGGCCTCAGACGAGCTGGCGGAACTGGGGCGGCATCCAGACCCAGCAACAGGCTGAGGAGGAGCTCGTCCGGATTCAGAAGGAACTCGATCAGATCAAGAAGCGGGCAGACTTCCCCCTGGAAATCGTCACTCCCGTGGGCATCCGTAACGCGCAGGACCTAGCGAAGATCACCGATCTTGCCCAGGCCGATGTCTGCATCATCTATGCCGCCGGCGCGGGCATGAACCTCTTCGATGAGATTGCCAAACAAGCCAAGAACACGATCATTTTCTGCCGGCACAAGTCCGGGCCGGTCTACCTGTGGTACGAGATCATCAGTCCTCGCTATCTGAGGCAACACACCGATACGCTCAAGGTCAAGGGACTCGACGATGGCGACGTCGTCGTGGACAACCAGGACGAACTCCTCTGGCGGCTGCGGGCTCTCTGTGGCCTGGAGAACACGCTGGGTACGCGGATCGTCGCGCTCGGCGGTCCCGCCGCCTGGGCACAGCCCGCGAATGTCGTGCCCAACAAGGTCCGCGAGAAATGGAAGTTCGATATCCAGACGATCACTTACACCGAGATGGGCAAGCTGATCAAGGAGGCCATGTCCGACGAAGCGGCGATGAAACTAGCGAAAGAACGAGCCACGGCCTACTTGAACGACGCCGGCGTAAAGCTGGAAACCAAGCGGGAGTTCGTGGATAACGCGTTTCTGCTGGATCAGGTCTTCCGTGGGGTACTCAAGAAGGCCGATTGCCAGGCGTTCACGATCAACGAGTGCATGGGTACGATCATGCCTTTGTCGCAGACGACCGCCTGCCTGACGCTGACTCTGCTCAACGACTCGCGGTACGTGGCCTTCTGCGAGTCGGATTTCGTCGTGATCCCTTCGGGTGTGCTGCTGGCGAACATCTCGGGGAATCCCGTCTTCTTGAACGACCCCACCTACCCCCACGACGGCATAATCACGCTGGCCCACTGCACGGCGCCTCGCAAGATGAATGGTCGAAATCTCGAAGCGACCAGGATCATGACACACTTCGAGTCGGACTACGGCGCCGCACCCAAGGTGGAGATGAAGAAGGGCCAGGTCGTCACGAACATCGCGCCCGATTTCGAGCTCAAACGATGGATGGGCGTTCGTGGCGAAATCATCGACGCCCCCTTCATGGACATCTGCCGGTCGCAGATCGACGTTCGTTTCCCCTGCGACAGCAAGCTGCTGGCGGAACGAATGCCGGGCTTCCACTGGATGACCTGCTACGGCGACTACATGAAAGAAATCGGCTACGCCTGTAAGAAGGTCGGAATCCAGTGGGACGACCTGACCGCGTGACCTTTTGCATCATAGCACCCATGTTCTCTGCAAGCACAATTTCGGAGCCGGACGGGCAGCATGTCCGGCTCCGTTCTTCTCATCCTCGGAGGCAAAAATGAAATATTCGCGTTCGATCCTGACGTCGCTGGTGCTCGCAGCGGCCCTTTCAGTCCAGGCCGCTACGACAATCTACGTTTCGCCCAGCGGGAACGACAGTTGGTCTGGGCAAATCGCCCAGCCCAACGCCCAGAAGACGGACGGCCCCGTCGCCACCCTCCAACGGGCGAGGGACATCCTCCGGCAGAAACGGTCGCAGGACGAGCAATCCCGCGTGGTCGTGGCGGACGGCCGCTACTCGACGACGGAGCCCTTCACACTGACCCCCGAGGACAGCGGAGTCACATATGAAGCCGCAGCAGGAGCCCGGCCGGTCTTCTCCGCCGGCAGAGTGATCCAGGGCTTCGAGCCCGTGGAGAACGGCCTTTGGCGGGCCCGTGTGCCAGGTGTCGCCGAGGGAAAATGGCAGTTCGAGCAGTTATTCGTCAATGGCCGACGGGCCACACGGGCCAAGACGCCCAACAAGTTCTATCAGTACATGGGCCAGACAAGTGAGACGCCCATCGAGGGCAAACCAGGCCAGTTCGTCCGCACGACGGCGGTGCCCGCTGAGACGCTGTCGCCCTTGAAGGGCCTCAGTGACGCGGAGATTCGCAATGTCGTGATCGTGGCCTATCACAAATGGTGCATCACGCAGCGGCGTCTTCAGAGTGTCGATTTCCAAAAGAATCAGATTGTCACCACCGGTGAGGCCCTCAAGACCTACTCCGGCTGGCCCGCCGGCACGCGGTTCCATCTGGAGAACTTCAAAGCCGCGCTGGACGAGCCGGGCGAGTGGTTCCTGGCCCTCGACGGAATGCTCTACTACAAGCCCCGCCCCGGCGAGGACATGGCCACGGCCGATGTGGTCGCGCCGCTGACGATGAAGCTGGTGGTCATCGAAGGCCAGCCTCGGGCCGGCAAGTTCGTCGAACGCGTGACGTTCAAAGGACTGAGCTTCCAACACCAGGGCTACACGCTTCCGCCAGGGGGCTACGAGCCTTACCAAGCGGCCTACGCCACCGAAGCCGCAGTTATGATCGACGGCGCTCGCAACGTCGTAATCCAGGACTGCGAGATCGGCTGCGTCGGGGAATATGCGGTCTGGTTCCGCCAGGGATGCCAGAACTGCCGGATCGAGCGTTGTCTCATGGAGGACCTCGGCGCCGGCGGCGTGCGAATCGGCGAGGGCCAGATCCGACCCGACGAGGCCTCCCGCACGCACCACATCACCCTGGACAATAACATCATCCGCCACGGCGGCCGGATCCAGGCCGAGGGTGTAGGCGTCTGGATCGGCCACAGCGGCGACAATGTGGTCACGCACAACGAGATCGCGGACTTTTTCTACACTGGTATTTCCGCGGGCTGGCACTGGGGATATCAGCAGAGCCTGGCCAAACGCAACAACATCAGCTTCAACCGCGTGCACCATCTCGGGTGGGCGGTCCTGAGCGACATGGGCGGCATCTACACGCTCGGGCCCTCCGAGGGCACGGTCGTCAGCCATAACGTCTTCCATGACATCTACGCGTACTCCTACGGCGGTTGGGGCCTGTACACCGACGAGGGCAGCACCGGCATCGTGATGGAGAAGAACCTCGTCTACAACACCAAGACCGGCAGCTTCCACCAGCACTACGGCAAGGAGAACATCATCCGCAACAACATCCTGGCGTTCAGCAAGCTGCACCAGGTGCAGGCGTCGCGGGTGGAAGAACATCTGTCGTTCACGTTCGAGAAGAACATCGTGTATTGGGAAACGGGCCCCCTCCTGGCTGGTCCCTGGACCCAGGTGAACATCAATATGGACAACAACTGCTATTGGAACACCGCGGGCCAGGAGATCCAGTTCGCCGGACTCTCGTTCGATCAATGGCGTCAGAAGAAGAACCACGATCAGAATTCTATTATCGCGGACCCCGGTTTCGTGGATGCCAGGGGTCTCGACTTCCGCCTCAAGCCGAACTCCCCTGCCCTGAAGATCGGCTTCGAGCCGTTCGACTACACGAAGGCGGGCGTCTATGGCGATGCCGCTTGGATCGCCAAGGCAAACGAAGCGAAGTTCCCGCCGCTGGAATGGCCGCCGCAGGGCCCTAAGGGAGCCGAGTAAGGAGAGCACAATGAGAAACTGCCCCATGGTGATCGCGTCCCTGGCTGTTGTCCTGGGGAGTCTGTCTGCACAAGCCGCGACGATCTATGTGTCACCCGCAGGCAACGATGCCTGGAGCGGTCTGGGAGCCGATGTCCCTGTGGCGACGCTCGAACGCGCAAGGGATCTGCTCCGACAAACGAAAGATCCGTCATCACGGGTCATCGTTGCGGACGGGCGCTACACGCTGCCACAACCGTTCGTCCTCACGCCCGCCGACAGCGGTGTCGTCTACGAGGCGGCCCCGGGCGCCCGGCCGGTCTTCTCCGGCGGACGGGTCATTCGTGGGTTCGAGCCTGCCGGCAACGGCCTGTGGCGGGCGAAAATCGACGATGTGGCCGACGGGTCTTGGTACTTCGACCAGTTGTTCGTCGATGGCCGCCGCGCGACGCGGGCGCGGAGTCCCAACAAGTTCTACTACTACATGCTCGATGTGCAGGAGGAAACGCTGGTCAAAGGCTCGGGCAACAGACCCCAGCGGGCCAGGCAGACCGTGACCGTCCGACCCGCGGACGTTTCGCCGCTCCTTGAGCTCTCCGACCGCGAGCTGCGCGATGTGCAGATGGTGGTCTATCACAAGTGGGACAACACGACCCGCTTCATCGAGGGCCTGGACAAGAGCGAGTCGGCGATCGTCACCACGGGCGAAGGCCTCAAGCCCTGGAACTCCTGGGGCAAAGGCGACCGCTACCACCTGGAGAATTTCCCTGCGGCCCTCGACGCGCCGGGCGAGTGGTTCCTTTCTCGCGACGGTTGGCTCTACTACGTGCCCCTCGAAGGCCAGGATATGGCGAAGGCGGAGGTCGTGGCTCCCGTGGTTGAAAAGTTCGTCCTCTTCGAAGGCGACGTCCAAAGCGGCAAGTGGGTCGAGAACATCACGATCAAGGGGCTGACGTTCCTGCACGGCGAGTACCGCATGCCACCGAGCGGGTTCGAGGCCAGTCAGGCCGCCTCGCCGATCGACGCAGTCGTCATGGCCGACGGGGCACGCAACGTCACGATCGAAGACTGCGAGTTCGGGCACTTCGGCCGCTACGGCGTCTGGTTCCGCAAGGGGTGTCGGGACTGCGCGCTCCGCAAGTCCTATATCCATGATTTCGGCGCAGGCGGCGTCCGCATCGGCGAATCGACGGTGCCCAAGAGCGAGCGAGAGCAGACCGGACACATCACGCTCGACAACAACATCATCCGCCACGGCGGGCGAATCTTCCCCAGTGCCGTCGGCATCTGGATCGGCCACAGCGGTGACAACACCGTCATGCACAACGAAATCGCGGACCTCTATTACACCGGTATCTCCGTCGGCTGGATCTGGGGCTACTCGGGCAGCTTGGCCAAACGCAACAACATCCGCTTTAATCGCGTCCATCACCTCGGTTGGGCGGTACTGAGTGACATGGGCGGCATCTACACGCTCGGGCCCTCCGAAGGCACGGTCATCGCCAACAACGTCTTTCACGACATCTATGCGTACTCCTACGGCGGCTGGGGCCTCTACACCGATGAGGGCAGCACCGGCATTGTGATGGAGAAGAACCTCGTCTACAATACCAAGACTGGCAGCTTCCACCAGCACTACGGCAAGGAGAATATCATCCGCAACAATATCCTGGTCAACAGCCTGATGCACCAGATCCAAGCCACGCGGGTCGAAGAGCATCTGTCGTTTACGTTCGAGAAGAACCTCGTCTTCTGGGAAACGGGTCCCCTGCTGGCCGGTCCCTGGACACAGCTCAAGGTGAACATGGACAACAACTGTTACTGGAACGCGGCGGGCAAGGACGTGACGTTCGTCGGTATGTCGCTCGAACAGTGGCGACAGAAAGGACACGATCTGCACTCGGTCATTGCGGACCCGGGCTTCGTTGACACCAAGAACCTCGATTTTCGTCTGAAGCCTGACTCCCCGGCCTTCAAGATCGGCTTTGAGCCCTTTGATTACACGCAAGCTGGCGTCTACGGCGACCCCGCCTGGACCGCCAAGGCCAACGAGGTGACGTATCCGTCCCTCGAGTGGCCGCCGGACCCGCCTGCGATGGCGATCAAGGACGGCTTCGAGAAGCCTGCGGTCGGCGCAAAGCCCTCCGGCGCCGAGGTCAATATTGAAAACAGAGGGGACTCCATTGAAGTGACCGATGAATTTGCCTCCAGCGGCAAGCAGAGCCTCAAGATTACCGATGCCCCGGGACTACGGAACGCATTCAATCCACACCTGGTGTACTCGCCCAACCACAGGAGCGGCGTGACCCGCTGTTCGTTCGATCTGCGAATCGGCGCAGGCGTCTCGATCAATCACGAGTGGCGGGACTGGCGGCCCTCGCCCTACGCGGTCGGCCCCAGCCTCTGGATCAACGGCACCAACCTCCAGGTCGCCGGCAGAAACCTCATGACTCTCCCGACCGATCGGTGGATTCACTTCGAGATCGCCGCCGATCTCGGCGAGAACAACAGCCGCACGTGGGATCTGGCCGTCACGCTTCCAGGCGAGAAGCCCAGGGAGTTCAAAGGCCTCAAGGCAGGCAGCAACGCCTTTGAAAGACTCACGTGGCTGGGCTTCGTCAGCAACGCCACGGACAAGACCGTCTTCTACCTCGACAATCTGGAGGTCACGAATCAGGCGTCGGCGCCATGAGTTGTTCGCAGTCGGGATTCAAGAATCACTGCGACGCTTGAGTTTCGGCGCAGGCGTCGATGTGAAGCCGGTCGTTCCAACCCAGATCCGCCGCGACCGCACGTGGGAACTGCCAGGGGCCGGGGGTTTCCACGTGAAGCTGAACGCGATGTCGTTCGGCCGCCAGCGCCACGGCCTGTGGCACGTCCAGGTATCGCAGCACATTGAGGAACGTCGGGCCCTTGGCGTGGGTCGGAGGCAGATCGACAAGGTCGAGTCCGCCGATCTCGGACTCAAAGAGCGACGCATATAGCGCGATTCCAGCCATATCGCCCTGTGCCGTAATGGTCACAGCGGCTTCCGCGGTGGCGTTCAAATGTCTCAGGACCTGTAACGCCCGACGGACGTCCCACACTCGCATGGCGTCGGTCGTCTGCCCCAGGAGCATGAAACGCCGCTGAATTTGGATCTGTTTACGCTCGTCGCCGCTCCAGGCGTCTGGGCCGATCCCCCGTGGACAGACAAAAACCATCGGGCCGGAACCCGCGTCCAACACCGCACGCAGGGAGTCGAAGGCCGCAGGATTCGGATCAGGCAACGTATATCCACTTAGGTACTTCTCGAACCCGCTTCTCATGGCAGCCAGCCATTGTTTCCAGCCCGTTTCGTTCAGGATGTTCATACGAACGCTCGATGTCTTGGCGGTGTCTCGCGCGCTTTGAAGACAAAACAATGTCAGACGCACGTGCGGCTGGCTGGTGAACTCGAACGCGGTCAGCCGGACGCCATCCGCCTCGGCGGACAGGACTCGGTCGACGTCCAGCGGGCCGGCCTCTCGATCGCTGGGCCAGCCTCGGAAGGTCTTCTCGCGGAGCGATTTCATCCAAGCGTCGCGCATCGCAGCCCAATCCTGTGAGGTCTGGGGCACAGAAGACGGCGACGCCATGGGAACGAATCGCTCCTGGATCTTCGTATTGGCCTCGTCGGCGGGCAAGTCCTTGAATACGCGCAATTGCTCCGGCTCAAAGAATGACGTCGCAGGCTCACTGATGTTCGGGTTCTCGCCCTTGAGGAATCGATTGAACCACACAAGCGCATGAATCCTCAACTCCTGGGTGTCTTTATGCGGCCCCTCGGTGATCTGGAGCCCAAGCTTGTCCGCGGCGCCGCAGAGCCGATAGATCTCGCGAACCTTCTGGTGGACACGGTACACGCCGTCGAGCGGGAAGATCGTGTCCTTGTCGGTGTTGGAGATCAGCAGCGGTCTGGGCGTAACCAAAGCCGCGACCATGGGGTAATCCCAGCGGTATGTGTTCACAACGAACATGCAGTCGCAGTGCCCCTCGACACAGCCGTCAACGACGTGATTCTGTAGGTCGGTGATGCCTGCGACCGGAACCGCGACCTTGATCCGCTCATCGATGGCGGCGATCCACCAGCTATAGGCCCCGCCACCGGAGCGGCCGGTGACGCCGAACCGGGTCGCGTCCACTTCCTTGCGGGTTTCGAGATAATCCAACGCCCGAACGCAGTTCCACGCCTCGACGCCTGCTGGGGTATACCCCCGGCTGTTCCACCACCACATGTTGTAGCGGTACGTCCCATGGTGGATGCCCTCGATCTCGCCAAGTTGGACCGTATCGATGACCAGGCACACGTAGCCGTTCCGGGCAAACCAGGCCCCGTGATGCTGATAGGCGACCTTGTTGCCGTAGCTGACGTTGTCCTTCTTGACCGCGCCATGGCCACAGACGTAGAGAATCGTCGGCGCAGGCTTGTCCAGGTCCTTTGGTACGTACAGATTGCCGGTCACATACAGTCCCGGCATGGACTGAAAATGCAGGTTTTCGACGGTGAATCGCTCGTGATCGACCGTGCCGGTGACCACGGGATTCAGCGGCGTCTTTTCCGGAAAGGGATCGAGCCCGAGCATCTCGAGCAATTGCCGGCGGTAGACGGCCCGTTTGGCTTCCCAGTCCGCCAGCGTCTTGACGTCGCTGAGGCACTGGCTTTGCAGTCTGGCAGTCTCGCTTGCGAAATACTCCGCGAGTCGCTGGTCTGCGGGACGCGCTTCGCCCGCTTGCTTTGCCTGTGCGGCGATGCCGCCCGCGAGGCACAGTAACAACGCGATTGCCATCTTGTTCATTGCGAGGCCTCTTGTCATTTGATACGCTTTTTCCACGAGGTTTCACTCACGTCAACCGAAGAATTAACAGATACAGCACGCGGGCCGCGGTCAACAACACCACGAGAAATCCGATGCTGCCGAGCACATTCAACAGAACCGTATTTCGTCTGTCTCCCATGATGCCCTTATGGTTTGCCAACCAGAGGATGGCTGCGGCCATCAGGGGATTGCCGATCACAGTCAACGCCTGGCCGAAGATGATCGCGTCGATCTTCTTGACCGGCGTGTGCAGCACGATCATGGCCACACCCATCCCGATCAGCAATACGACAACCGTGAAGCGACGGGGCCATGGGTCGCTCATTCTCGCGGGTTTGCCCAGGCCGTCCGCGAGGATGGTGCCGCCGATCATCGCGTTGATGACGAATGGGTTCATCGCCACCGCGAACAGCCCGACCGAAAAGAGAATTCGCGTAGCCGAGCCCAGCAGCGGGCCAAGCTGAGTCGCCAGGACGCCGATGTCGTTGGCTTCCTTGCCTCGCAGCATCGTTCCGCTGGTGATCATGATGATCGCACTGATGCTCGTCAGAACCGCGACACCGGCGATGGAATCACCAATGCCTCGGCGATAGTCGCCGATCGTCCAGCCTTTTTCGCGAACGAGATTGCCCTGGAAGAAAGCGGCCGCCACCGAGAAGGTGGTCCCAAGCAGGGAGGCCACGAGAACCATCGGATCCACGATGCCCGCTTCGCCTCGCTGGGGCAGGGCAAGCGACAGATTCTCCGGAAGGCCGGGGACAAGACCGCGCAGGAGGCCGCCGAGGTCCGGACGGATGACGAGTAGGTTGATGAGAAAACAGCTCAAAATCACAGCCACCATGATCTTCATGATGCGTTCCAGCCCCTTATAGACTTGGCGAAGTGCAAAAATCGAACCGATGACGAGCCCGTTGAAAGCAATCAGAAAGCCCGTGCTGATGAGGTTCTGCTTCTGGGCAGTCATGTGGGCGGGATCGCCGAATAGACACTTGACACCGAGCGAATCGAAGGCAGTTGCAACCGCGAGATTGTTCGAGAACTGAAAGGCCGCGCAGATCAGACACAGATTGATGCCGATCACCGCCGCGGCGGGCCGGCCCAGCCGACGTGCGATGAGCGTGCAAGGCGTCGCCTGCCCCACGACCCCGACACGAGCAGCCATCGTCATGAAGGTGCCCATTAAAACCCCGGTGACGACCAGAAGCCAGAGTAGTTCGTAACCGTACCGCGCACCGACGTTGGAGCTGATCAGGAGGCTGCCCGGTCCGAAGACGACGCAGGCGGTGATAAGAGCCGGCCCGATCGAACGCCACCATGGGGTCCGGGCAACTGCCACGACGCCTTCCTGTTCCATAGGATTCCTTTCCGAATCGCCTGCGTCTGCCTACACCTGCTCGGGCACAATGAAGGGTTCGCGATAGGTTCCGCGAGCCAACACGTTGGCTTGTTCGGCGAATTCGCCTGTGAAACGCTCCATTTGGGGGTCCATCGTCAACCAAGGGCCCAGAACCCGAGGCGTCTGCTTTACGTCGACGCCGTTGACAAGCAGATGTTCCTGGAATCGTTCAAACGACTCGGCGAGATCGCTGTTGTCTTCCAGCCGCGCCACGATTTCAGGCCTTGCCGCTTCTTTACCCAGACGATAGGAGATGTTGCCCATGTGGCACAGGGCACTGGAGAGATGGCCTTCGAGCACATCGGCGTTTAGATCGCTCACCTTGCGGCTGCGTACGGCCTGGATGAAATTCTCGTGGTGGCCGGCGCCTTCGGTGAGTCGGAATTGCCGGATCTTCTTGCCGTCCTTGTCGTAGGCCCAACCGCCGGCAAAATAGCCGTTCTCGCACTCGACGATCACGCCGCCGTCGTTGACACCCCGCAGATTGTCCATCGCCGACTCGCCCTTGGCCCGAGGCAAGCCGCGGACTTCGAAGAGAATCGGCGCCGGTTTGTAGTCGTAGAACACGATCATTGTGTTGGGCGTCTGGCCGTCGTCGATGTACCCGAATCGCCCGCCCAAGCCCAGCACACGCGGCGCAAGCTCCCGCTTGCCGGCGAACCAGCGACACAGATCTATGTAATGAATGCCGTTGTTGCCGAAATCCCCGTCGCCGGTCGGCCAGGTCCAGTGCCAATCGTAATGCAGAGTCTTACGCATCAGGGGCATCACGGGCGCCGGGCCACACCAGAGGTTGTAATCCACCGATTCCGGCACAGGCTGCGGCCCCTCGACCTTGCCGATGCTGTCACGACGCACGTAGACGAACCCCCGGATCAGGGTGATCTTGCCGAGACTGCCCTGGCGGATGTACTCCAGGGCCTCGCGAAGCCCCTGGTCGGAGCGACGCTGAGTGCCACTTTGAACGATACGGTTGTATTTGCGTACGGCCTCGACCATCTGCCTGCCCTCCCAGATGTTGTGGGAAACGGGCTTCTCGACGTAGACATCCTTGCCCGCCTGACAGGCCCAAACCGTGGCCAGTGCGTGCCAGTGATTGGGCGTCGCGGTGATCACGGCGTCGATGTTTCTGTCGTCGAGCAACTTACGGTAATCCACATAGGTGTCCACCTTCTCGTTGCGTTCAGCGAAGCTTTTAACCTCCCGGTCCAAGAAGCTCTTGTCTGCATCGCAGATCGCCACGACACGGACACCGGGGATCTTGCGGAACCAGTTGATGTGGTTGCGGCCCTGGCTGCGAATCCCGACCACGGCAACGCGGACAGCGTCATTAGCTCCGCGGACTTTGGTAAAAGGCACAGCAAGCGACAATCCGGCGACGACAGATCTTCTTACGAAATCGCGACGGCTGATGGGGGTTTTCATGGCACATCTCCTCGGCGTGGAATCTTCGCTGCCCAGGCAGGTTCAGATAGCATGCTAGTGATGTCTTGCTCGGTCATGTGCGTACCTTCGTGAAAACGGCCACATGGAACGAGGGACATCGTAGCAGTCAGTCCGACGTCTGTCAAAGATTGCTTTGAAAAGAATGGATGGAGAGGCGAAATCCTTCGGCTGCCGTCGCGGATCAGCGTTGTGGAACCGGTTCGTTGGGCGAGGACTGTGGAACCTCCAACGGTCTGCGGAATTGCCCTTGTCCCCAGCCTCGAGGTCCCTGGGGCCCACGCGGCCCCGGCCCCAATCTTCCGGGTCCGCGGAAGAACTGACCGGGCAATCCTCGCATCAGATCCCGCCATCGCGACTGTTGGTTCAGGGTGAGCAAGGCCGACAACTCCTCGTCCATCGCCTCCAGTTCCTCGGCGATTTGCACGCGGCCCTGCTCTCGGATTTCTTCAAGTCGCTGCATGTGCTTTCGCAGCAACGGCGCTATCCGTTCCGTCTGCTCGCGGGACAGCCCTAACCTTGGCACGATCCGCTCCAGCATCATTTGATCGCTCCGTCCGAATCCTGTTGTCCGCTCGGAAATTGTTCTGGGCAAGAAGATCACCGCCGAGGCTGCGCCGAGCGTGAAACCTGCAATCAGAATGATCAGCCCCAGGAAAGCCATGCGCCAGCGATCGAGCCGGGCAAGCAAAATGGTGGGGCTATCGGAGCTTTCTCGTTGATTCATCAACTCGCCCATGCGATCGCCTCGACAATTTCGTGGAGAGGCTGAACGGATCTTGTGTAGAGCACAAAGGCGGCAATCGCCGCGGGGACGGCCACCGCCGACGCGCCGGCGGCCAGCCATATCCACAGGCGTTCCGCCACGCCCATAGGAGCCGGCTGGCCCGCCGCGAGGGTTCTCAGTACGCCGCAGGCCACATCCACGCGAGGAGGCCTCTCGTCACGTGCTCTGGCCGCCAGTTGTTCGATCTTCTGTTCCCAGTTCATTTGTTCCACTCCATTGGGCTCTGTTCCAGAAGCTTTCGAAGTCGGTTTCGAGCCCGCAGGGTCTGTACTTTCACCATCGTTTGGGTCCAGCCGGTTCGCCGGGCGGTTTCAGCCACGTCGCATTGTTCCAGGTACCGCAACGTCAGGACCAATCTGTCCCGGGGCGCCAATCGCTCGAAGACGCGATGCAGCAATTCGGCTGCCTGATCGGGCTCCAGTGACTGGGCCACACAGTCCCCCTCTGTAGCCTTGTCCCACTCCTGAAGATCGAGGGGCTCCGTTTTCCGCTGGCGGGCCTTCTCCTTCCAATATCGATAACCGACCCGCGTGGCGATTCGTGTGAGCCAGTGTTCGAAAGGGGCCTCGCCGCGATAGCGACTCAGACTCAAATACGATTCCACAAAAACGTCCTGTACCAGTTCCTCGTGCACTCTACGATCCCGGCTGAACCGCCACAAAACTCTGGCCACGTGATCCTGATACCGTTCGATGAGCCGGCGGTAAGCGTCGCCGTCGCCCTGGCCTGCGAGACGGATGTCCTCCGAGTCCTTTGACGCGGAATCCACCCAAAAATCGGACTGTCTCACGCGCACCGCATGCACCAACACTCGAATCGCCTCGATGAAAATCGATTCGACTCCGACATCCATCGGCGTTGAGAAACTCGCATCAAGCATGGCACCAAGGATAAACCGCATCGGGGACCCAAGGCAAGGTTCTTTCCTTCGAACTCAGCCCGCGCAAGACGCCGGCCCCGCCTGCCGATTGACATGCAGACGGGGCCGATACCCACAGGGTGATTCCCTTACCATCGTCCCTGTCGCCCCACGCCTGGTCTGAACTTCTCATGGAACGCCCGGATCTCTTCCCGAGTGAGGGCTCCATCGTTGTTCGCATCAGCCTGATCGAACATCTGCTCGATCGGCGGCACGTTACGATTTCCGAGTTGCGCAGGCCCCGGGCCCTGCCCATCGGCCGGAGGTCTGGCGCCGGCGTCAGGCTGATTCGCCCAACCGCGAGACTGCATGCCTCGTCCGGCCCTGGGACCTCCCGCGAACGGCTGCCCATCAGGGCCCTGTCCTCGCGGTCCCATCTGAGCCCGCGGACGCTGGCCTCGCTGGAGGCCCGGACCTGTCGGACCGCCAAACCCGTCTTGCACCGCCGGACCTCGGCCACCCTGTCCGAACCGTCCAGCCCGGCCGCGCATCAGTTCCAGTTGTTCCGCCTGCTCTTCTGTCAGCACTTCCTTGATCGCGGCCATCGTCCGCGAGCGGGCTTTGGCCACGATGTCGCGGATCTTCTCGACTTGATTCTCGCTCAGACCGAGCCGGCGCGCCAACGGGGCTCCAAGTCCCAATTGCCCCTGTCCTGGCGAATTCCATGCTCCGCGTGCCCACGGCCCTATTCCGAACGGGCACCACGCCGGGGCGTCATCCTGTGGATCGCCCGCCCTCATCTGCTGCCTCATGGGACCCGTTCCCTGCGCCATTCTGCCCATTCCGCGTCCACGACCGAAACCCGGTCCCTGCCCCCCGACGCCCCAGGGCTGCGCCATGACTTGGCTGCTCAGAAGCGTCAAAACCGTTCCCATAACGACCAGAAATGTCCATTTCGCGTTCATATCCGGCTCCTTTCGAATTGGTTGTGTCCTGTCTTTTGCCTTTGTCGTTGCCATGGCTCTTCTGACAGGACAGTGAACCGCGGTGCCTCGGAGGTTACACCCTCGGTACGGATTTTTCGAAATGGTGAGAGTATCCTTCGGTTGGGTCCGCAAATCACCTCTTGAGCGGAAAGACTTCGGAGTCCGTTCGGCCGGAAGCAAGAATCTCCGCGAATCGAGCGACGAGATCCGGATGCTCGGCGGCAACGTCTTTCTGCTCTGAGAGATCGGTCTTGAGGTTGAAGAGTTGGATATTCTGGGCGGGCTGGAGACGGATGGCTTTCCAATCGTCCATACGTACCGCCTGCTGGTTGTCCAATTCCCAATAGAGGTACCGGTGTTTCCGCTGTTGTTCAGATCGCCCCAGGAGTGTGGGAAGGATAGAAACACCATCGATGCCCGTCGGCGGCTGCTCGCCCAACAGTTCCGCGCAGGTGGGCATGAAATCCCAGAACGCGCAGACATGATCGCTCTTCGTGCCCGGCTGAATCCGCCCCGGCCAGCGGGCGATGAAAGGCACGCGTATCCCCCCTCCCAGACGGAGCTCTTGAGTCCTCGCAGGGGGCCGGCGCTCTCGAAGAATCCGGCGTCGGAGCCGCCTGCGTATGTCGGACCGTTGTCGCTGGAGAAGATCACGAGCGTGTTGTCGTCGAGGCCCAGCGCCTGGAGCTGGTCCATGATCCGCCCGACGTCCTTGTCCATGCGGGAGACCATGCCTGCATAGCACGCCCTGGGGTGCTCGTGGGGAACATACCCTCGCTTGCCGTCATACGCCGGATCGGCCCATTGATCTTTGTACTCCCCGAGCGAATCCTCAGGCACCTGCAAGGCCACGTGCGGGATCGTGAACGGCACGTACAGAAAGAACGGCCTTTCGTGGTTGGACCGGATGAACTTGAGGGCCTCTTCCGCGATCAAGTCGTGCGAATACACCTTCTCGGCGCCGTCCTTGTTCTCCTCGATCCAACTCACCTGGCCGTCGCGCCACAGGTGATTGGGATAATACGTATGGGCCTGTCGTTGACAGATATAGCCGAAGAAGTGATCGAAGCCCTGCCTCTGGGGATCGCCGCTGGTGCCGACCCGTCCAAGGCCCCATTTGCCGAATGCCCCTGTGACGTAACCCGCCCGCTGGAAGAGGTGGCCGACGGTGAACGTGCCCTCCGCGAGGGGCCATTGCCCGGAGGTCGTAGATCCAAGCAGCCAAGCGTCCCCCTCCCCGACCTGCTTGTTGCCTCGCACCTGGGCGTGGCCGCTATGGTATCCGGTCATCAAAGTGCAGCGAGAGGGCGCGCAGACGGGATTGCCGGCATAGGCCTGCGTGAACCGCATCCCTTCGGCGGCGAGCCTGTCGATGTTCGGGGTCTTGATCTTCTTCTGGCCGTAGCAGCCCAAATCGGCATAGCCCAGATCGTCGGCCAGGATGAACACGACGTTGGGGCGTTTCGCAGTTGCGGCCGATCCCATCTCTGCATGGAGAAACGGCAGCCCTGCCGCTGAACCCAGCACGGTGGCCTTCAGGAAGTCGCGTCGCTGCATTGACTACACCTCAATCACGGACCGCCCCTTGGGCAGGTCGAAACAAATCGTCACGTCGCCGGCGGTTTGATGCCAAGAGCCGCTCTTGAGCGATAGATGGTTCGATGCTTTCTCTAGGGCAGCCGGGGTCGTGCCGAGAGAGACGCTGGGCGGCCGCGGCTCGGCGTTCTTGACGCGAACCGTGAAGCGGGGAGCGGCAAACGGTGCTTCCAGGACGATTCGATTGCCCTCTTGCGTGATACGCGTGAGTTCTTTCGCTGCCCAATAACGAGCGATCGCGCTGAGTTTCATCCAGATGAGGTGATCGTACCGGGCGTGCAACCGTCGGACCACCTCCTGGAAGATCTGGAAGCCGACCTCCTGCCCGTTGAAGTAGATTCCCGGCCAATGGCAGATGAGGATCGCGGGTTCACCTTTGTCGATCACCTGTGGGAGTCGGCCGCCTCTGAGATCTTCGGTGATGAATTGGTCCACGGAGCCCCGTTCGAGTCCACCCCAGCCTCCGAACCAGTCGCCTGTGCAGCCGATGATCGAGACCACGCATTTCGGGTCCGGCCCGTTCAGTCCCGAAGCGTATTCGACGCGAGGCGCGACGCTCTGGTCGTCCGTGAAGAGATGGCGGAAGTAGTGGGGAATCTCCGCGCCATAAACGTCCCGGCAGGCCTGCAACGTGGCCTGTGCCAGTTCGGGCAGCACGCGGTTGCCGAACCCGCCGGGCGTGGTGATGCCTTCGCACGGAAGCCCCACGTTCTTGAGAATACGCAGGGCATAGCTCAGATAGTCCGCCAACTGGTCCACGGATTTGCCGTCCGTCCAGCGGAAGTTCTCCATGAAACGGTCGGTTCGCTCGGGAAACGGTCGGCCCGTTCGAGTGTCGATCACCCACGTGTGCGAGATCATCTCCGGATGAATGTCCCAGTCGGGCACTATAAGTTTGCGGACGAGATCCAAGCTCTCATCCAGTTCCTTCTTTGACCAGCCGGGCAGGTCACGGTCCAACCATCCGACGCAGGCGGGGTAGGGGACGATGCTGTACTTTCCCTTGATCCCCTGTTGGTAGCACCACTGGGCGAACTTGCGGACGAAGGAGTCGGGAATTTCCCGAGGCAGTTTTCGCCAATCCTGCGTGTAGTTATCGGGAAATACTTCGGCGAAATGGGGGATCGCGAAGTGCGCCAGGTTCACCAGGCAGGTCGAATCGTCGATGATCAGACTGATGGGAACCCGCCCACAGGGGTTCAGGACCTCGACATCCGTCGCCTGCTCGGGGCGATCCCCTCGTTCCTGGGCGATCGACCGAATGCTCCGAAAAGCAGCGCCAGCGCCGAGGGCGGCAGCAAAGCCGCCTTCAAGCACTTGGCGACGGGTCATCCGTTCCGCACTCGTCGTGGTCGTTCTACGGTCGATACGACGGAAGGGTTGGTTCTTACTATCCTTCATATCGTATTCCTGTACATCTGTCGCGAAAAAGTGTTGGATCAATGGAATTCACATGGTTGTCGCTGGGCCCCGATGGATTGTGGGTTACACGTGCCTGTGTGCAGAATCCCCATTTCCTCCGTCCACCGGCTCGGTTGTATAGAACGGATTCAAAATATGCGGCAGATGCTCGGAGGGCGATTCCGACTCTACCACAAATCATCATACGGGCGCGGTCCACGACAATCAAGAGAAACTTGATCGCTTCAAGGAACGGACGAAAAGGAGTGACGAAAGACCTGCAGATGCAAAATGCCGACGGGGTCACTTCTCCAATAAAGCTGTTTCCAGAGACTGGTCGGCGCGCTCCGGATCCACCGCCGGGACGCTGGGAGGAACCAACGGCAGGAATAACGTGAAGGTAGTGCCTTTGTCCAATTCGCTTTCGACCTCGATTCGCCCGCCGTGGGCGGCAACGATCTTGCTTACGATGGCCAGGCCCAACCCCGTCCCTTTGATCTCCTTGCCCGGGCGGTGGACTCGGTAGAAACGGTCGAAAATCTTCGACAGGTCCTCCTGGGGGATGCCGTAGCCAGTGTCGCTGACCCGGACGACTACGTGGTCGGGTTGGCTGGATACGGAGATCTGGACATGCCCCCCCTGCGGCGTGAACTTGATCGCGTTGCTGACGAGATTGATCAGGACCTGGAGAATCCGATCATTGTCGTACACGGCCGTCGGCAGACCCGGCTGAAGATCCACAGCCAAGTGTATGCCGCTTTTGGCCGCGTTCGGTTGCATCGTGTTGAACACCTCATTGACAGCCGCGGCGATTGAGTTTGGCTGCATGTTGAGCCTCATCTTGCCGGCGTTGAGTTTCTGGAAATCCAGCACGTCGTCGATCAATCTGGACAAACGGTCGATGTTGCGTTTGGCGATGTCCAGGAAATGCCTCTGGTCTTTGTTGATCTTACCGGCGACGCCGTCCAGAACGATGATCACGGCTTCTTTCATTGAACTCAAAGGGGTTCGTAGTTCATGCGATACCGTCGAGATGAATTGTGCCTTCATCTCCATGGTTCGCTGCAGTTCCTCTTCGGCCCGTTTGCGGTCGGTGATGTCATTCATCGCGATAAGCACATGCTTGTTTCCATCGATATTGACCGGTTCAACGCTCACCGCCATCCACGCCCGGCTATGGCCATTGCTCAAGGCCAGTTGCATTTCTTTTCCCCGAATGGATTCGTCGGCAACCAAAGCTCTACGGACCATGTCCCGGAGCAGGCAACCTTCGCAAGACCACAAATCTCTTGCCTTCTCGACGACACCGGCGACATGGACGCAACCGAATGCCTGACAGGCATCAGAACCGATGATACCTGCGTAGTCCTTCCCGGACATCTGGCGGATGACATCGTTGGCGCGAGTCACCTTCAAACAGTCGTTGACCAGCAGCATGCCCAAGGGGGTGGCATCGAAAATCGCTTCGAGATTTTTCTGCTTGCGGTTGAGGATCTCGTGAATCCTCCGGCTTTCGGTCACGTCCACCAGTGAAACCATCAGGCAGATGGGTTTTCCACTTGCGTCCTTGACAACGCTGGCGGAGACTTGTGCAATGAAATCGGAACCATCGGCACGGCAGGCTTCCAGGTCTCCGTTCCACATGCCGTTCTCCAATGCCGATCGACAGGCATTCATCGCCTCCTGTTCGGATTTGATGAAAGTGGAGATGGATTTACCCAGAATTTCGCTCTCCCGGCTGTATCCCCACATTCTCAGAGCAGAGGGATTCGCAAAGGTCAGCTTATCCTCCAGATCGACAAACACGATACCACTGGCGGCGCTGTTGACGGCACTGTCTTTGAGCAAGAGTGCCTCCTGTACCCGCTCGGCGGTCGCCCTCGCCTCGTTGGCGTCTTCCGCCAGACTCAAAGCTGCTTCCCGCTGTTGTCGCAACGCCTGGTTGGCCCGGTTGAGCTCCTGGGCCCACCGCAGCAGATCGGACTCGTGAGCAGTCCCCTGAAGTCGTTCAAATCCGACTTCGGCCATGAGTTGCGCGCAGGTCGTCAGGTACCGGAGGATGCTTCCCAACTTTTCCCGCGAGATCACGGGCACGCAGGAGAGGGCCTCCAGGTAGGCTGCCTCGTCGAAACCGAACTCCCTCGCTTGTCTTCGGAAGAATTCTTTGTCGGGAGGCTCCAGAAGAAACTGGCCGATGAAAACACTGCCCACATGCCGTCCGTCGACGAGGATTGGCGACGCCGCGTCCGTCAACCCGTTGTGACAGCGGTACAGGGAGAATTGTTCGCCTTCTTTCAACTGTCCGGCCAGGGAAACGTCGCTTTCCACGCACCGAGCGCAGGTCTTCGGATTGACACGATGGAAGTCACGGCAAATCCGCTGCCAACGGGATTGCAAGAACACATTACCCTGGGGATCGATGATTGCCGCCGCGACACCGACCGCATCGCAGAAGCTGTTCATGAAATCCTGCATCCGAACCGGCGAAAGAACATCCGCCAGGGTGTAGCCCGCCCGTTGCGTTTCCACAGGAGCCTGCACCGCCGCATCCGAGAGCGAATCATGCGAGTTGCCGTCGGATCGCTCTTCCGCCGGTGTCAGGTAGGGGGCGGGCTGGCCCAACGCCACAGCCAGGTTGTTGATTTTCTGCTTGAGTTCGATGATACGCAGTTCCCGAGCCGTCGCCAGGCGATTGAACCGTTCGATTTCATGGACATGATGACGCAGCGCTTCCTCGGCGGTTTTTCGTTCCGTGATGTCGATGTCTGCGCCTCGATACCCCAGCAGGTTTCCCCTTTCGTCGAGGATCGGCACACCGCTACGCAACAGCCAGACCACGTTTCCGTTCTTGGCGACGGCGCGGAGTTGAAAATCCATAAACACGTCACGCCGTCGGCAGACCTCGCGGCTTTCCGCGATCAGACGCTCCGCGTCCCGCGGGTGGAAAAAGTCGGACATCCGTTTCTGCCCGAGAATTTCCTCCACGGTATAGCCGAGAATCTTCTCCACGACGGGGCTGGCATATGTATACACCCCGTCGGCGTCCACCTCCCAGATCCATTCCCGCGCGTTCTCCGCGACCTGTCGGAACCGCCTCTCTGATTGACGCAGGGCTTCCTCCATCTGCTTGCGTTCGGTAATGTCCCGAATGACTCCGATGGAACCTGTAACGCCCCCATCGGAGTCATATACGACGCTCAACGAGATATCGACGTCGATGACCCGCCCGCCGGCGCAGATCATCTGCGTCTCCAAGTGATGCTGCATGCCCTTGCGCCGAACGCTCATCAGGCGAATCTTCTGCCACTCCGATTCCGGATAGAGGCTTTTGATGTGCCGGTTGCGAAGCTCTTGTTCACCCATGCCCAGCAACTGTTCCGTGAACTTGTTCCACGAAATCAGCCGTTCCTCCGCATCCACCATCATGATTGCCACCGCGGAGTTTTCGAAAATCGTCCGATACCGAAGTTCCGCAGCCTGCAACTGACGCTCCGCCTTTTTGCGTTCCAGGGCATAGCGGATGGCCCTCATGAGCAGGTTGGCATCGACCTGCCCCTTGATCAGATAGTCCTGGACACCCATCTGCACCGCATGCGTGGCGGTGTTCTCGTCGTCCAAGCCGCTCAGAACAATGATGGGTAAATGGGGCGCATACGCTTGGAGCCGACCGACCGAGTCCATCCCCTGGCTGTCGGGCAAGCCCAAGTCGAGCAGGATGATATCGAAGGGGTGCTCTTTGAGCAACCTCAGCGCCGTCTCTAGCCGGTCGGCGTGTTTCACGGCGCAGCCTCCCAGGGTCGACTGCGAAAGCAGACGCTCGAGCAGCTTGCGATCGATGATGTCGTCTTCGATGATCAGAATTCGCAACGGATTGGCCATAGCCGGAGCATTCTCCTGGTAACCGCTCTTCGCATCGTCTTGGGTCGTGACCGATGCTACGCGTCTTTCTGGTCCTTCAACACCGCGTGAATTTTGTCCATCAATTGGGCAAAATCAAAGGGCTTGGTTACATAATCGGAAATCCCCCGGGCCGACGCCGCCGCGATATCCTGCGGCTCGCACCGGGCGGTCAGCATGATCACCGGCGTATGTTTGAGAACCGGATCGGCGCGGAGATGCTCAAGCATCTGGTGGCCGTTCATCCCGGGCATATTCGTGTCCAGCAGAATCAAGTCCGGCTTTTCCGCCGCTGCCCGCTCCAGACCTTCTTGTCCGTTCGATGCCGTCACCACATTGCAGTTGGCGAATTTCAGGCGGTATTCGACCGTGCTGACCAAGTCCGGTTCGTCGTCCACCACGAGAATCTTCACACGGTCGGTTTTCTTCTTGGTCTTGAACAATCCCAGCATATGCGCTTCTCCTTCGACAATAGATTACGGATCCAACGCTTCTTCGACAGCCCCCCGCGGTTTGTCCTGGCCGGGGTCGTCATTCCGTGAGGACAACAGCGACATCTCGCGAAGCCGATCCCGTGCGGCCGCAATGCCCGCAGGAATGGGTTCCTCTCCACAGATGCGAGGAGACAAAAGAATGACCAGTTCCGAGCGACTGGTCACAACGGCGGTGCGTCGGAAAAGCAACCCGATCAACGGAAGATCCCCAAGGAGGGGAATCTGCCGGACTTCCTTGGTCTTTTCCACACGCCGCAAACCTCCGATGACGATCGTCTGGCCGTTCCGAAGCAACAGAGCCGTGGTCGCATGGCGAGTATCGACCACCGGAACGCCTCGGGCGCTTTCGCCGGTGCGGACGTTCTGCTCGGCGTTCACGGTGAGAAAAATGTTGTTGCCGTCGGTCACCACCGCCGAAACTTCGAGGGTGACTCCGACTTCCTTGAACTCAGTGGCCGTCAACGCCGCCGCGCCACCTTGGGCGGTGTCCATGACCTCCTGGTAGGGAATCTCTTCGACCGCCTTGATCGTTGCCGATTGGCCGCTGACCACCAGAGTGGTCGGGCTGGCCAGGATTTCCACGTCTCTTTTTTGCTGAATAGCGTGCAGAACGTGACGGATGGTGCCGCTGATCAAACTCAGATCACCCCCGGCCCCGACCGTGTTGAATACGGTCGCATTACCGATGGTCTCGTCGTCCGATCGGGTCGACCGCAGCCTTTCGCTTGTCAGATTCTGCCGGTAGACCACGTCGTAGGTATCGTGGGAAAGCAGATCCCAGTTGACCCCGATTTCGGCATCGTCGCGCAACTGCGCGTCGAGAATCACAACCTCGATCAGGATCTGACACGGAGTCTGGTCGGCTTTCTTCACCTCCATCATGATCTTCGCGAGATTCTCCGGCGTGTCACAGACGATCACGGAATTGTTCTTTTCATTGACGGATGCCGTCCCGTACTCCGTCACCATGCGGTCCAGAACGCTCTTGAGGCTCTTGGCTTCAAGGAACTTCAGGACGATCGATTCCATGGCCAATTCCGGCCTCGCGACCGACACGTTCGGTTCCGCAGGTACGGAGGCCTCGGGCTCGGTTTCCTTCTCCGCCAACAGAGCTGTGAACGGGTTCTTCGAGGTCGGTCGGTCGGTCGGAGAAGTCTGCCCAGTTGCGGTCGCCGCCACGAGAACCATCGCAGCCGCACACAGTAGAACGAAATCGCGAAATGAACCATTCATCGGGTGGATTCTCCAGGACGTACCAAAGTATAGAGGGTCAGACTGAGTTGACACTGCAGTCGCCCTCTGCGAGAATCGACAAGGTCCAGGCGGCAGGAATCCACCCAGACTCGCGGACGGTGCCGTTGCAGGGTCCGCAGTAATACAACGATCTGTTCATATGATCCTGCTGCCACCAAATCCACGTGGGAGACTTCCAAGGTCGCCGGCAAATTGGGGTCCTCGGATTTGCCGTCGGCGTTCCCATGGCGCGTGAAGTTCGCTTCCGTCATGACACAACCGGTCGCCTCCACCACGGCCTGGAGGTTGTGGAGAAACGCTTTGCATTCCTCCTGGGTGAAAAGCCCCTCTTGCAGCTTCGACAGGTCGCTGCGTAGGGCGCGCATGTTCGTGAGCTTCCCATCCAAACCTTCAGCGACGGTGTCCAGTTCCTCGGCCATCTTGTCCATCACCGGCTCTAACCGCTGCATCGCGCGCAGGTAGCCGATGTGGGGGGAGAACACCCAGTTGTACAACGCGGCCGCTGCAATGACGAAGAGGGCCGTCGTCAAGACACATCGCCTCGGTTTGGAGATCGGTTTTTTAGGTCCTCTGGACACGGGTATATCCCTGATCAATCGGTTTCAACACGCAGTTGATCTCGTATTCCACGATTTCACCGGCCGCCTGTCGCCGTTGGATGCGAGTGAGCCGGACGGAGGTGAAAGCCCCTGCGTCGTCCAGGTTTTGCACGAACGCTTTGGCGTTTTCGTGCGAGAGCGCCAATCCTTTCAATTGAATGGTCTGGCTGTCACCACAGACGACATGAGTCAGACAGACGCCTGTCGGCGTGGATTGCCCGATCGAATCGAGCATCCCGGACCAGTCCACCTCGCGCCGGGAGCGAACCGGCTCCAGACTTGCCAGCTCTCGCGTCATCCTCAGAATCTCACTGTCGACAAACCGATCCTGGGCGATCCTCGTCGGCATTGTGGAAAGCTGTTCGACGATTCGGTTCTGCTCAATACGACGGTTGATGGCGTCGGTTTTCCAGGTCAGGAACTGCGTGAGCAGAAACACGGCCACAAAGACGCTGGCGGCCGCATTGGCTATAATCCATCCCCGGCGCGACGACCGGCGGCCCTGTATCACTTCTTCCGGGGTCAGGTCGATGCGGAGTTCGTCTCCCTCTACATTCAGAAGCTTCAACGCCGCCCCTACGGCCGGCAAGGACGGCGGGACGCTCTGGTCTTCTCCCTCGGCCCAGGCAAAAATGCGATCGTCGACGTTGTGGACGAGCAGCGACCGGATATTCGGTTCTTGTGTGGGAAGATCTGCAAAACGGTCTTTGCCGACGTCCACCTCGCGTAGGATCAGGCGGACCTGCCACTGGGAAACTTCGTCCGTGGACTCCGTCCCGGAATACTGCAAGACAGCGTTTAACTCCGCACACAGCCAGGAAGACAGGGACTCGGGGGCGTCTGCATCCGCGGGAACCTCCCGGATTCTCACGAAATCAAATGTCCCATTGACGAACACGCACAGAACCAGATTGCGGCGACTCGCTATCGCAATCAAAGCCAAACCGCGACGCAGTTGACTGTCCTTGGCCAACCATCCTCGAAGACAAGCCATCGCAACAGGTTCCACCGAGTCGGGCGTAAGACCCGCCGCCTTGCAGACTTCGAGCGTTTGAATGACCTCTGTGGTGTCCGCAGCCACCGCCAGCACCCGCTTTCGCTCGCCGGTTCCGATGCCGCAGAAGTCCGACGATATCTTCCGTCCAGACATCGCGACGTATTGTTTCAGTTCGTTCTCCACGAATTCGCCCAGATTTTGCGGCATTTGTTTGGGCAACTCCAGCAATCGGAAGATCAACGAACCCGCCGAGGTTGTCACCACGGTCCGAACCGCCCGGGTTCGCGCATACGGCCCCAGCCTGCGGAGAATCCGCGACAACGCTTTGTTGTGCGTCGAGGATCGCCGAACGGGCTGGCCCCAAGGCAGATCCTCTGCCGCCGATGCAACAACTCTGAAGCCCCGCTCGGTCTTCTCGACCAGCGCGGCGCTGATTCGGCGGTCGCCGATGTCGATCCCCAGAGCTGTTTTTGTGCGATATTTCATGGATTGATCCGCCAATCATCAATTCGAATCAGGTGCGGCGGTCCTTCCGGCGAAATGGCCACATCCGCCTCGATGCTGGCGGAAAAACCGTCGGCAGTCCTTGCAGTGGACCGGATCGTCGCGTCCCCGATCGTCACCGTGTAAGTTCCGTTGGCGAAGGGTTTGTCCGTGAAACCTTCTTTCCAGCCCGGAGCAATGCGTAACCGGGCCAGGGCGTCATTGAGCCCCGCCTCGGCTACTGCCAACGCCATAGCGCCGTGGATGTGGTTTTGCATGAGTTGGATCTCCTCGGCATTGACTTGGAGATGGCCCATAACCGTAGCCGCCAACAGCGCCACAAGGACCACAACGATCAACAGGACCGAACCGGATTGTCTATGCTCTGTTCGCATGGCATTCCACTCACGGTGCGAAAGTCAAGACCCCTTGTGAGACGACGACGTCGATCTTGGCGTAGTCCGTGAACAACGTATTCTCTCGGTTGCCTCGCTTCTTGTCGTTGGAGACGACCAGCAAGGTCACAGTCTTGCCCGTGACGCCGCCCACGTATCGGGAAACGGGTCCTCCGCAAGAACCGGTGAGTGTGATCTCCGCCTCCGTGTCCACGGACTTCTGAATCAACTCATACCGGCCGGATGCATAGTTCCAAATGTAAAGAGCGGCTCCATCCTCAGAGGCGCCGTGGACGTTCACGCCCCTGCCTTTCCAGGTCCCGACGACAGACGACACCTTGTGGGGTTCTTCTTCGATCTCAAACGTTAGCCTCAACTGAGCATATTCGGACTCGTGGGACACCTGAAGAATATGGGTTTTTCCGTCGTCGGCGCCGAGCAGACCGTATTGATCGGACTCGATCAACATGGCCGGGGTGGATAGAGCATTCGGAATCTGCGGCTTGCCCTCATCGGCAAACGCAAAGCTCTTTACGCCCGGTTCGGCAGTCGCGAAATCATAGATCACGACGTTTTCGTGGGGTTCATTCGCTCGACCTTGAACGGCCGTTCGCAGACAGCAGGCCCCGCGAACGATCTTATCACGTGCCATTTGTCCCTGGCTTCGCAGACGCACCTCCCAGGTCACCAGACGCACTGTGGCGGGAACCAACGTCGGACGGACCAAGTCGTTTCCATCGTAACAGATAAAACGCAGCGAATCCGCCGGACCGGCGAGTGCATCCGGACTGTCTGCGGGACCCAAGCGAATCCATCCATCCTCCCCCAGAACGCATCGGTAAGACGTCCCGTCGGCGGCCTCGAACTGAAGATCTCCCTCTTTGCTCGTCCGATCGCTGACAGCGAGGATGCGATGTGCAGCCGCCAGATGCCGACAGAGTTCTTCGTTGAGAATTCTTGCAGTTTGAATCGTCTCCAGGGCGGCCCAGCGAGCGTCGGCGCTGTTCCGTACGCCGGTGAACAGCGGCAGCACGGCGGCGAACACCGCCGAGATAATCGCTACCGCCACGGTAAGCTCCACGAGCGTGGTTCCCCGCAGGCCGATCAGTCTGTTTCTTACACATCGCATTCTCTGCGCGCTCCAAGACAATATGCACAACTCATTTCGGCATAATCAGGGGCGCCCATTATCGCCTTTATAACGAGGCGTCCGCGGGAGGTTTTGGGGTTCAATTCGGGTACAAGATGGACCGCACGTGAATTTATCCCCCGTTCTTCTGGGACCTACCAGATCGTGTTGCCACGCAATGTGAGAGACTGCCGGGGCGTTGTCCGATAACGATTCGTCGCTCGCTCAAAGAGCCCCCGGTCCGGGCCAGCGTCTCGCCAACGCCGTGGCCAAGCTCACTTCCACTTCGCCAGGCGAGAGCGATCCGTCACCGTTGCGATCGAAACCCACCGCGACGGTCACCGTTCGAAGAGAAGGATGTTCGTTGTCCGTCACCGTGCACAAAAAGCCGTCGCCCACCGAACGGGAGACACATGCGAAGGAATCATCGTAATGATAGAGCGAACGAGCCCGAAACCGCTCCAGCTCTTGTTGAGCCAACAGGAGACTCCAGCTCTTGCGGTCGATGGCACGGTCCATGCCGTGCGTCGCGGTCAGAACCTTCAGCAGTGGAATGATGGAAACCAACAGCAGAGTCGAAGCGACAACCGCTTCGGTCAATGTGACTCCCGCGCAGTGGGAATGGCGAGGCCGTCTCTGTCCGTTCATGGCGTCCATCTCACCGCTCCGGTAGTTGGCACGATTTCCACCCCATATGTCCGGCCCTTCGCGGTGACGCGCAGGCGGTTGGCGCTGCCGGTGCGCAGACCGCCCAACGGACCGAATTCAAAACGTTCTCCTCCGGTGCATCGGACGTTTTCGGGGATCGTGCGTACCGCGATCACTCTCGAGTCGCGAAGGTCGAGGATCTCATACCCCTCGTAGGGGTTCCCTCCGCTCATCACCAGGGCGAACCCCTGTGGGTTTTGGGCTGCCTGCAAAATCGCGTCGGCACGGGCACGTCGAAGGTCGGTGACAATTTGTCGGACGGTGGCATCGGCTCGTATCACCCCTACGGCGCCGAGATTGACGCGGGGAACCACCACGGCCGCCAGGATTGAGAGAATCAACACGACCGTGATGACTTCGACCAGCGTGTGTCCCGTGGCCGCCAGCGCGGCACGTCCGGGCATTCTCGGTTTTGTAGGTTCCATACGGCTGGTACTCGATGAAACAACGGATGACCACCTCCGGCAGCCATCCGTTTCACAACCCTTCGAGAAGCGGTCCCGCCCAGATCCTCCGCCGAAACCCACTGCGATCAATGGGTATGCGGCATGACTCGGTGCGTCGTCGCGTTGTATCTGTAGGGGGTGCCAAAGGGGCAAGTCGGGGCACCGTCTGGGAAGTAATTCGGATCCGTCGTTACGACAGTGAGCCGTCGCGGCCACGCGTTCTCGTTCGCATAGTACAGCTCGATCTGCGAGTTGAGCAGATCCACGTTTGTCTCGCACGCCCGGATCTTGGCATTGGTCGCGCCGCTGATCATGCGTGGGACCGCAATGGCGGCCAGAGCCCCCAGGATCATCACCACGACCAGAAGCTCCACCAGCGTGAATGCTCTCTTGCTGTGCATCATGTCCTCCTTTTCTAGTTCCGTTAGCCAGTTATCTTCAATTTCTTATCGACCGATCCGGACCGCGACTTTATCCCGCAAACCCCCCTCATTTCAGGCAGGCCATATAGTCAAACATCGGCAGATACACACCCATAAGAATCAATCCGATAAGTATGCCCATCAGAATGGTCAGAGCCGGTTCCAGCTTCACCAAAAGCGATGTCGCCAGGCGGTCCGCGTCTTTGTCGAGCAAATCCGCGGCTTTGGCCAGCATCTCCGGAAGGATCCCCGCCTCTTCACCGGAAGCGGCCAGCTGAATCACCAACGGAGGGAAGATTTCGTGGGCGCGAAGCGATTGGGCGACCGGATGCCCGGTGCGGATGGCCTGCTGGAGGTCGGCGGTGATTCGCATCATCTCCTCGTTTCGGGCCACTTTCCCTGCCGAGGCCAGGGCGTCGATGATCGGGACGCCTACCGAAATCAACATCCCGAAGGTGCGGATGAACTGGGAGACGAGAACCAACCGACTCAGTCGTCCTATAAGAGGCAACTGCATTTTGAGGCGATCCCAGCGCAGACGCACTGAAGGCCTTTTCAACAGACGAAGAACGGTGATCCCCAAGCCTGCCGCCGCAAGCGCCAACACCCCCCAATGGTCGCGAAGGACCTCACTGACGACGACCAGCACCTGGGTTGGTCCCGGAAGTTCGACATGCAACCGCCGATAGAGTTCAGAGAACATCGGAACAACGAAGATCAACAGGGAGAGTACCACCAGAATACATACCCCCCCCACCACCATCGGGTAGGTGAACGCGGCTCGCGTTTTCTCCTGAAGCTCTGTCCGCTTCTCCAGATACCGGGCGCTGACGTCAAGGGATTGGGAGAGTTTGCCTGCGGATTCGCCGGCGTCGATCATTCCGAGAAAAAAATCAGAGAAGATACCGCGATGCTCTTCGAACGCCGTTTTCAGGCTCGATCCCGATTCCACGCGGCGGCGAATATCGCCGAGCACCGCTTGGAACGCGGGGCTATCCGACTGCTGCTCCAATATCTCTAAGCAACTTGTGATGGAAAGACCTGCGGAGTACATGCCACCGAACTTGTAAGCGAAGGAGGCCACGTCGCGAGGTCGAATACGTCCCTGGGATTTCGAGGGACCCCGTTGGCGTCGGGCTTTGATCAATTCGTATCCGAGCTTCACAAGCTCGCGTCGTAAAGCACCGACACTCTCGACGTTCGTGTATACGCTGTTGATCTCGTTTCCGGCAGCGTCTCTCGCTGTGTATTCGTAAACAGCCATTAGTCGTTTTTGAGATCCACCACTCTCATCAGTTCATCGACCGTCGTCACTCCTCGAACCACTTCGTCCAGAGCACTGCGTCGCAACACCCGCATGCCCTCTTGAACAGCCTGATCTCTGAGGGGGGTGTCGCCGGCACCGTCCAGGATCATCCGTCGGATCTTCGATGAAACCGGCAGGATTTCATAGATCGCCTTTCGCCCTTTGTAACCGGTCTGGTAACAGTAGTGACATCCTGCCCCATGAACCAGTCGGCTTTCATCGCCCGCCGTGAGATGTCCCCGAAGCAGTTCCCGCTCTTGGAGGTCGGGCTCATAGGGGCGCTTGCACCGAGGGCAAACGACCCGCACCAGACGCTGGGCAATTGCCCCCAAAAGAGCCGAAGCCACCAGAAACGGGGGAATCCCAATGTTGACCAGACGGGACACCGCACCGGCCGCATCGTTCGTATGCAACGTGCTCAGGACCAAATGGCCCGTCAGAGCAGCGCTGATCGCGATCTCGGCGGTTTCCAGATCGCGGATCTCGCCGATCAGGATGATGTCAGGGTCCTGTCGCAGAATGCTCCGCAACGCAGAGGCGAACGTCAGGCCTGCCACAGGTTTGATCTGCACCTGCGTAATTCCCGGAAGACGGTATTCGACGGGGTCTTCGACCGTCACGATGTTCCGCTCGGGCGTGTTCACGAGCTGGAGCACGGAGTAGAGCGTCGTTGTTTTTCCGCTGCCGGTCGGACCGGTCAGCAGGAGCATCCCGTATGGATTCGCCGCCAGCTCGCGGAACTTGCGGTTGTCCTCGGGGCAAGTCACGACCTCATCCAGCAACCACCGGCTGGCGTTCTTGTCCAGGATCCGCAACACGATCTTCTCGCCCCCCACCGACGGCAGGGACGATACCCGAAGGTCGTATTCCTGCCCTTCGTGGCGGAGCGTGATGTGCCCATCCTGGGGAATTCGCTTTTCAGAAATATCCATGCCCGCCAGGATTTTGATGTGCGAAATCACCTCCGCCTGGGCGGAGATGGGAACGTCGACCGCGCGCCGAAGCATACCGTCCACGCGGTATCGGATTCGCAGTTCGCTCGCCTGCGGCTCCATGTGGATGTCGCTCGCACGGGCATCGATGGCGCCGCGAACGATCGACGCAGCCAGTTTGGAGATCGGATCGTCGCCGACGCCGAACCCGCCGTCCCCGGACTGTTCGGCCTTCTCTGCATCCTGACTTGGAGTCTTCTTGAGCCTCATGGAGGCGATGGCCTGTTTGGTCGCGGCGGTCACGTCAAAATGAAAATGGATCGCCTGTTGTACCGCGTGCGGCGTCGCAGCCACAGGCACGACGCGATACCCGGTCTTAAGCTCGATCTCGTCGCGAGCTCGCAGATCCAAGGGCGAACTCATCGCAACGAACAACTGCTGGCCCTCGCGTCTCAGCGGAATGGCGCAATGGCGATTGGCCAAGTCCTGTGAGATCAGATGCGAGATGATCGGATCGATCATTTCAGGTGAAAGATTCACGAATTCGAAGTGATTGACGGTCGCCACCGCCCTTGCCAACTGTTCCTCGTCCACCAGTTTCTCCCGCCGCAGCAACGTAAGCAGGCTCTCGCCGGTCCGCTTGCGTTTCTCGACGAGAGTTTCGATCTCGGCCGGCGAAACCGCCTTCTCCTCCAGCAGGAACGATATTATCGGGTCGCGATCAGTCACAAGTGTATCTCCTAGGCACTGCGCCATGGGGGGTTATCGACCAATCCAGGCAGACACCTTAGATTGACGGCGGGTGATTTATGATTTACGATTTGAAGGCGAACGATCGGCTCGACGGACCTACGAATCAATGGAGGTCGGACCATGAGAAGACGAATGGCACTGTTGTTGTGCGTGGCCACGATATCGCTGTGCGGCTTCCGCTCAGGACAGGCCTTGGACCCGCTGCAGGTCCGAGATTTGTTTAACAACAAGGGCCTCTCCGGCGGGATCAACGTCAACACCGCCCAGAACACATGGAGCATCCCAAACGGCACCCAGCTCTGCACGGGGCTGCCCATCCGGATTCTGCGGATTGAACGTCAGCACGAAAACTTCATTCTAGGACTCGAGTGGAAGCACCTCCAGGCGGCCGACAACTCCCGCAATATTCGGATTATCGAGCTGCCGCCGGGCAGGACGACGCCCGAGCAGACGGCCTCCATCGTTGAGAGGAAGGAGACACGAGGATGAGCACAGGCAATTCCGCGCGGACTGTCACACGACGGACCCTCCTGGGCGGCGCCGCTGCGATGGCGGGTCTGGCTGCCGCCAGGGGACTGATCGCACAGCCTTCGACCGTGACGAACCCGGAGGAACTGAAAAAGATCGAAGCGGCGCTTCCCGCCAGGGCCCCTGCCGTCCCCCGCAAGGCGCGTCGGCTCCTGATCTTCGATCTCAATGTCGGCTACGGCGGCCACGGCTCCATCCCCACAGCCAACACCGCGTTCACGCTCATGGGCCAAAAAACCGGGGCTTTTGAGACGGTCGTCAGTCGCGACCCCGCGGTGTTCAGGCCGGAAAGTCTCGCCCAGTTCGACGCAGTGTTTTTCAACAACACCGTAGGCAACTGCTTCGAGGATCCTGCGTTGCGTCAGAGCCTCGTCGAGTTCGTCTATAGAGGCGGCGGCCTGATGGGCGTGCATGGCACGTCGGTCGCGTTCACCAAATGGCCCGGCGCCATCGAGGACTGGCCCGAGTTCGGCATCATGCTCGGAGCAAGAGGCGCCAATCACAAGGCCAACGATGAACACGTCTTCATCAAGCTCGACGACCCGACGCACCCGGTGAACCAAGTCTTCGGAGGCCAAGACTTCGACTACCGCGATGAATTCTTCCGTGTCCACGAGCCCTACTCGCGCGACCGGGTCCGAGTGCTCCTGAGCATCGACACCGCTAGGACCGACATGCAGCAACAGCCCTCCTACGGTGCCGTCGTGCGAGCGGACAACGACTACGCGCTGGCCTGGGTTCGCCAGTACGGTCTCGGTCGCGTCTTCTACTGCACGATCGCGCACCACCCTGCGGTTTTCTGGGACCCGAAGATGCTCGAGTTCTACTTGGCCGCCACACAGTTCGCCCTGGGCGACCTGGCGGCCCCCACGACCCCCAGCGCCAAGCTGACCCCGGCCATCCGGGCCCAGGAGAAGCTCGGTTGGCGGCTGGTCCTCTTGCCATCGAACGAATCGACCTTCTTTGAAACCATCGATAGAGCTGCACAGCTGGGCTTGCTCTACGTCGGTGGCAACGAGCATCAGAAAGTCAGCGAGGACATTCCGAAGCCCCTCGACGGCCGGCTTACCGATGATGAGATGATGCGTATCCGGTTGAAGCTGGACTGTGCGGGGGTAAGTTTAGTGATCTATCAGGCCGACTGGACGTTTGATGACGCTGATCCAAGAAGCATTGCCCAGTTCCTTATGAAGTTCGGTGTAGAGGTCTTTGTTGGCAAGGATGGGATCTTTTTTCCAGATGACCGCCCACGGGAGTTTGCCGCGATGGACGAAGCGGCAAAGAACAACAGTATCGGTCAATTCCTCCAACAAATGCGTATGCGTACCCGCCAGCCTGTAGTATTGACGCTTAAGTCCACAGACGAAGCGGCTCAGAACATCGAGGCTTTCAACACGGCAGTTGTGCAATTGGCGAACGGAGGTCAAACGTGATACAGTCGAACCGAATCACACGACGAAGATTCTTAACCGGTGCCGCGATGGCCTCTGGCACGGTCGCTGCCCCATGGATCGTTCCCTCACAAGTATGGGCGGCGCAAGGAAATTCTGCTCCAAGCGGGCGGATCAACGTTGGATTGATCGGCCATGGATGCATGGGTAGGGGTCACTTGAGCCGGCTCGCAGGAGACCGTGAGATTCAGGTGTTGGCCGTGTGCGACGTGGATCGAACGCGACGCGACGAAGGCAAACGTCGGGTTGAGGAGACGTATGCGGCCCGCAGCGACGCCGGCTCCTATCGGGGCTGCACCGCCTACAACGATTATCGCGAGGTGCTGGCCCGACCGGACATCGACGCGGTCGTGATCGTCACGCCGGACCACTGGCACGCGATGCAGTCGATCCATGCGGTCGAAGCCGGCAAGGACGTCTACTGCGAGAAGCCGATTTCGCTGACCATACGTGAGGGACGCCGACTCGTAGAAGCGGTCCGGCGGTACGGGCGGATCTTCCAGACCGGTACCCAGTACCGCTCCATCTCGACCATCCGCCAGGTCGTCGAGTTCGTTCGGTCCGGTGGGCTCGGGAAGGTCAAGTCGGTCTTCACGCTCTGGGGCAAGATCGGGACCCATCTCGGGGTCGATTCGTACATACCGGAGGATTTCGCCCTGCCGGCCGAGCCGGTGCCGGAAGGACTGGACTGGGACCTCTGGGTGGGACCGGCCCCCTGGCAGCCATACAACAGCGTGTATCACAGAAACCCGATCCCCGGCGTGGTGCCCTGGGCCTTTCACGAGGATTTCGGGGCCGCCGCGATCACCTGGTACCATTCCCATGCGGCTGACGTCATCCAGTACGCTTTGGGCATGGAGAATAGCGGCCCGGTCGAAATCATCCCTCCAAGCACAGGGCAGTTTCCGACGCTGACATGTCGCTACGCCAATGGCACGCTCCTGCACCTAGTGGACCATTGGGGCATGGTGAAGGACGTATACAGGGCGGTCCCATCCAACGCCCGGCTGGAGGGCAACTTCGGCGGTATCTTCGTCGGCGAAGAGGGTTGGGTCACGTCTTTGTCCACTGGCGGCCCGATCGAAGGCGGACCCGACGGGCTCTTCGAACGGATGAAACTAACCACCCGTGAGGTCAACATCGGCGACAACAACCACCACGCGAACTGGTTCGACTGCATCCGCACCCGCCGCCAGCCCAGTTGCAGCGAGGAGATCGGCCATCGGGGTGCGTCCCTCGGACACCTGAGCATCATCGGCTACAAGCTCCAGCGGTCCCTGTGGTGGGACCCGGTCAAAGAGGAATTCCCGGGCGATGACGCGGCCAACCGGCTCCTGAGCAGGTCCACTCGCAGCCCATGGCACATTTGAAACGACACACAGGAGGAAACATGAGTAGTCGCACGGTATTCGTTGTAACTCTGGTGCTGCTCGCATTGACGAGCGTTGGCTGCATCGCGGCACAGTCAAGTTCACAGAGCGTTGAGGCCAAGGTCGAGGACAACAAGGTCGTCGTCACGATCGACGGGAAGCTCTTCACCTGCTACAAATTCGACCACTCCCAGAAGTACCCCTACTTCTGGCCGGTCAACGGACCGACATCGGGCCAGTCCATCACAACCGAGACCTCCGAGCCCTACCCGCACCATCACTCGCTGTTTTTCGGCTGCGACCGCGTCAACGGCGGCAACTATTGGCAGGAGAGCAACGAACGCGGCCAGATCCTCTCGCAGGGTCCCAAGATCGTCGAGTCCTCGGGCGGCAAAGTCGTCATCGAGGACGAATGCCTGTGGAAACAGCCCGACAAGGACCCCATCATTCGCGATCGACGCAGAATCGTAATCACCGCGCCGAGCGAGACCCACCGATTCATCGATTTTGCGATCACGCTGGAACCGCTGACGGACATCCGCATCCTCAAGACGAATCACTCGCTCTTTGCGGCCCGGGTCGTCCCCGAACTGAGTGTCCTTTCCGGCGGGACTCTGATCAACGCCGAGGGCAAGACAGGCGAGAAGGGCACGTTCGACGTCGCCTCGCCCTGGTGCGACTACTCTGGTTCCCGCAACAACGTGACCGAAGGAATCGCCATCCTGCAACACCCCACGAATCAGTGGTACCCTTCGAAATGGTTCACTCGCGACTATGGCTTCTTCTCCCCCACGCCGATGAACTGGCTCGAAGGCGACAAGTTGGATCTTCCCAAAGGCCAGAAGCTGACTCTGAACTACCGCGTCGTCGTCCACGCAGGCGACTCGAAACAGGCGGATATTCCGGCTCTCTTTGACGCGTATAAGCAGACCAAGCCCCTGGAGAGCGCATCGGTTTCGCCTGTTCTGGAAAACATTCGCGTCTCCGACGATAGCCGGGGCTTTGTCACGGAAACCGGCAGCTGTTTCACACCGTGGGGCTTCAACTACGACCACGACGAAACCGGCCGGCTGCTGGAGGACTACTGGGGGAGAGAATGGCTCAAGGTGGAGGCGGACTTCGAGGAGATGAAACAACTCGGAGCCAACGTTGTTCGCGTCCACCTTCAGTTGGGCAGATTCATGCAAAGCCCCACCGAGCCGAACGAGGCCGCGTTGGAGACGCTCGGCCGGCTCGTCGGACTGGCGGAACGGCTGCATTTGTACCTCGATCTGACCGGCCTGGCCTGCTACCACAAGGCGGATGTCCCCTCATGGTACGATTCGTTGTCCGAGCAGGATCGGTGGGAGGTACAGGCTCGATTCTGGGAGGCGGTGGCAGAACGCTGCGCCGCAAGCCCCTCGGTCTTCTGCTATGATCTGATGAATGAGCCCGTCGCACCGGGCGACAAGAAGGAGAGCGAGTGGCTGCTTGGCGAACTAGCGGGCAAGTACTTCGTCCAGCGTATTTCGCTCGACCTGGCCGGACGCACGCAGCAGCAGGTGGCCAAGTCCTGGGTCGATCGGCTGGTCAAAGCCATTCGAAGCCGCGACGACCGCCATCTGATCACGGTGGGCGTCATTCCCTGGGTACAGTTCTTCCCCCAAGCCAAGCCGCTGTTCTATTCCAGGGACGTGGCGGAGAACCTCGATTTCGCCAGCATCCACTTCTATCCCGAGACGGACAAGGTCGACCCGGCAATCACCGCCCTGGCCGCCTACAACATCGGCAAGCCCGTCGTAATCGAGGAAACCTTCCCGCTGAAGTGCTCCCCTGCGGAACTCGGCGAGTTCATCGATAAGTCCAGGGCCACCGCCTGTGGCTGGATCAGTTTCTACTGGGGCAAGACGCCCAGCGAGTATCGCGAATCGAACTCGATCAGCGACGCCTTGACCCTGGCGTGGCTGGAGCTATTCGAGAAGCGAGGCCCTTTCTCACTTGAAGGCGGCCGTTGACAGTTTCAGCGGCTCGAAGGCGGTGAGTTCCTTCAGCGGAACCACGCCCCACGTCGTGTTCAGGTGGCCTAGCATTCGCGGATGGTTCTGTGCCCGGGAGTAGTCGATCAGGGCCTTGGCGGCGTCGGGCTTTCGCCAACTGGCCGGCCAGACGCGGAAACCCTTCTCCAGGAACATCGGGACCGACTCGTAGGCGGGCCGCAGCTCGTAATGCCAGTCGCAGATGACGATGTCCTTCGAGATCCGATCGATGGCGCCTGCGGTGCCGTTCTTGCTGGCCTCCCACTCGCCGTAGTTGATCTTCTCGGCGTCGATCAAGCGATCGCCCCACATGAGCATCTCGACTTTCTTCTCCTGGACCAGATGCTTGTAATAGTCGTTGACCGCCAGGGCGAACAGCTCGCCCTTGTCCTTGCCTTTGCACCGGGGACAGGCCTCCTCACCGATCAGGAACACCTCGTCCATCCCCACGTGGAACGCGTCGGCCTCGAACGCAGCCAGCAGCTCGTCCATCAGACTGAAGATGATCGGGTTGACCTCCGGATGTTGCGGACACCAGCTTCTGCAGTAAATTCCCTTGTTGCCGGGGTACTGGCCGGGACTTTCGTCGAACTGGGAGTACTTCCTCAAGAGGACAAACGTGTTCTCACCCCAGGATTGATGCCCCAAGCACTGGAATTGCGGGATCAGGCGGATATTGTGCTTCCTGCACTCGGCGACCAGCTTACCGATCTGCTCTTTGCTGCTGGGATTGTCCCCGCGCAGCTCGGGATGCGACTGGTATTCGAATCCGTAGTTGATCTCCCCGACGAGGGTGTTGATGCCCGCCTCCGCGAGGGTCGCGACGACCTCGGTCAACGCCTCGGTCTGTCCCCGACTGGTCAGCATGACGTGCACACCGATCCAGGGTTTGGCGGGTTTCGACACCTCGGCGGCCGAGGCCCCGCCGACAAAGGAAACCGTGATCAACAGGCCCAGCAACGCGCACAACGCACTCTTTCTCATCGGTCAACCTCCAGGATGAACGCGACCAACCACCGAACAGATCTGCTCCAAGGCTATTCTATCGATTTCATCGAACGCTGCAAGTCGATCTGAGTCGATATCCAGAACACCCAGGAGCCTTCCTGAGGGTGTGACCACCGGCACAACGATCTCCGACCGACACGTGGACGAGCAGGCGATGTACCCCGGGAACTCGCGGACATCGGGGACGACCTGGGTCTTTCGCAGGCGGGCGGCCGCTCCACAGACGCCCCTTTCGAAGGGGATCGTCAGGCATCCATGCGTCCCCTGGTACGGCCCGATCTTGAGCAGTCCCGGCTGAACCACGCGGTAGAAACCGGTCCAGTCGAAGGTATCGAACGCGTGGTGCAGTTCGCAGGCGACCGTCGCCATCACCGCAATCAGATCGGTCTCGCCTTCGATCAGGTGTTCCACGCGGTCCAGTACGACATTGTATAACTGTCGCTTGTCCTGTGGGGTCATTGCGGAGTCCCTTTGGCCTCGTGCTGCAGGGCCGCGTATTGCTTCGCCAGGTCGGTCACCGCGTCGTCGCTCTCGTCGACGTAGAGCTCCAGCCAATAACCCTCAACGCCCTTCTTGGCGACGCGAATCCCGGCGGCAAGACGACCGCGGTGGTCCCCGCCGGTTTTGTCGCCTGCGACCAAGGCCGCCATAAGTCGGTCCGCGAGACAGCCTGCGGTCCGTTCATAGGCGCGGGCCATGGCGTAAATCACCTCGCAGTCGGTCAGAGTATTACCCTGGCAGGCGTAGTACCGCCCTGCCGCAGAGCCCCACCACAGGCCGGAGGGATCTGAGCCGGAGCAATTGCGGTTGGCCGCCCGCCCGGACATGTCGATAATGGCCAGTTGCCGTTTATCCTTCCGCGGATCGTTCCGCAGAAGCTCCGCAAGGACCTCCTCCGGTAAACGTCCCTCGCCTAGCAGATCGAGAGCCTTCTCGCCCCAGGACGGATTGTGCCAATGCTGCGTGCAAAACGCGCCGACGCCCGCCCGCACATAGGGCACGACCTTCCCGACCGCGGCCCCGCAGACGCCGGTGTTCGGGTCCACCGCCACGATGGAAAACGTCCCGGACACCTCGCGATAGGTCACCCGGCCGGGTTCTTCGACCCGGTTCTTGCACCCATACAGCAACGCCGCCAGACATACCCCCGCGATAAGACTTCTCATCCGCATCCGCGACACTCCTGATCAAAGAAGGCCTCGAATCCGCATGTGCCTTTCGCTGACCGCCTCCACCGCAAAGTCCAGTCCCGCCTGGCGAAGCTGGTCCCGGACTTCGTCGGGTGTGAAGGCCGCCAGGAGGGAGTTGTAGAAGTCCTTCTTGAGGATCTCGTGCTCATCGGCGGAGACCGCCTCGACGATTCGGGCCGCAGCTTCCTCCGACTGGGGACGGAACAGGTCCATCACGTAGACCGCAGCACCGGGTCGGCCCAGACGCTTGACCTCTTCCCAGAACACCATCGGATCCGGCAGATGGTGGAGAAGATCTTTGGAGATGATCGCGTCGAACCCGCCGGCTCGAAGTCGAAGCCCTGGGATGCGTCCCCGGACGACGCAAACCCGCCGGAGCAGATCGGCGGTCTCCGCAGCTTCATGGGCCAGGCAGACCATGACCTCCGACGCATCGACCGCCACGATGTAGACAGACGGCATCGCCCGAGCCAGACGGATGGGGATGTCGCCGGGGCCGCAGCCCAGATCCAAGACGGTTCCCAGCCTAGATTCAAAGGCCTCGATCAGACCCTCCACGAACATCTGATTGGACGAGGAAAAATCGGCCCTCGCGTAGGCGATCGCCTGTTGCTCGTCGTCCATCACCTCGGGTTCCAAGATTCGATCCATACGCCTATTCTCCACGGACCGGCCACTTGAACGAGTGGACACAGGGTTGTTGCTCATACCCCAGTTCTAACCATCCTTCCGCGTGCGATCAAGCCTGACTTGAATTACCGCTCAATCCTGGTACGATACCGATGCCCTCGAAAGGAACTGCCAGCTCAGGAGTGTAATATATGACAAGATCGCAGACCGTCCTCCAGATCGCCATCCTCTTCTTCACTTGCAGCTTGGCTTGTCGTGCGGCGACGGCTGCACAAACCGTCACCATCCATCCGGACGAGACCGACGAACTACTGGCCAATCCCGGCGTCGGCTGGCAAACGTTCCACAGGACACGGACCGAAGACAAGAGCCTGCCCGACTGGATTCCATCGACTGTTCATTATGCCCGTTGGGGTTGGGGCGTTCTGGAGCCTCGTCCGGGAGAAGTCGACTACGCCTTCCTCGACAAGACCCTCCAGCAAACGCGTGTCGCCGGACAACGGCTGGCATTTCGCGTAATGTGTTGCTCGACGACGCCGGGCCGGCCCTACCAGCCTACGTGGCTCGCAGAAGTCGGCTGCAAGGTACTCACGGTCGATTACAGTGGCCAAGAGGGGTTGACGATCCCCGATCTCGACGATCCCAACACACTAGCGAGGCATCTGCACCTCATCCACCGGCTCGGCCAGCGCTACGATGGTCATCCCGACCTCGATCACGTGGATCTAGGCACCGTCGGCTGGTGGGGCGAGTGGCACATGAGCAGCTCCAAGACCGCCCGAATGCCGACTCTCGAAAACCGCAAGCTGATCATCGACACCTACGTCGGAGCCTTCCGCAAGACTCCCCTGCTGATGCTCGTCGGCGACCCTGAATGCTTGGCTTATGCAGCTCAGCGAGGCACAGGGTGGCGTGCCGATTGCCTGGGCGACCTGGGCGGGTTCTCGAAGAACTGGTACCACATGCGGGACGCCTATCCCAACCTCATTCAAGAGGCGGGAGTCCAAGACGCATGGAAGAGAGCCCCTGTCGCCTGGGAGAGCTGCTGGGAGATGCGAAAGTGGGTCCAGGAGGGCTGGTCGCTGCGGTACATCTTCAACTATGCTCTTGCTCTGCACGGCTCGTACCTCAATAACAAGTTCGCTCCTCTACCCATCGCCGACGAGGTCCGGCCGGAAATCGAGCGGTTTCTCCGCAGGCTCGGATATCGGTTCGTGCTCAGAGAACTGAGCCACCCAAAACAGGTCGGCGTCGGAGCCAACCTGGTAATCGACGCGAAGTGGCAGAACATCGGGTCGGCCCCCTGCTACAGACCCTACCGCGTCGCGTATAGGTTCACGAGGGACGATGGCCAGACCAGCGTCTTGGTCGGAGCAGTCACCGTTGAGAAGTGGATGCCCGGCTCGGTCGAGCTTTTCACTGAGGAGTTCATGAAGCAGCCGCCGGACCTGCCGCCCGGCGAAATCATACCGGTCACCGATTCCGTAACGCTCCCCTCGGACCTGTTGGCTGGCGAGTACACTCTGGCCATCGGGATTGTCGGCGAAGAGTCCATAGAACCGGTTGTGCGGCTCGCCATCCAGGGACGATCCGCCGACGGTTGGTACCCCTTGAGCAAGATAACCGTTGTCCGCGAGAAGGAATGACACGCCGCTTCCACAGGCGATGATTCGAACCCCGGCACACAGGCCGGCCATCATTGAATATTGCCGTATATTTCTGTGCCTTCAACAACGGCTGGGACATGCCGCTCCAAGGAATTGTCCAATTCCCCTTGAACCAACACAGTTACCGATGGCGTCTCTGAGTTTGAGTTTTTTGACAGGAGAACCTATGAAAAGGGTTTCAGGGAACCTGCGGTAGGTGATGAGTTGATCGTAGATTTCCCGGCCCTGGAAAGCGTTGAGGCCCATGCCCGCGAGGTACTGGAGACGGAGATTCAGGTCGGTGTTGAGCTGGGCGTCCTTGAGCCATTCGGTCAGGTCGGGACCCCGGCCAGCATAGGTGGAGAGCAAATCCGTAACCTCGTAGAATCCGACCTGCCGGAGGGAATCCGCCACCCGACGGTGGTCCTCACGATCAAGCCTATCTTGGAGTGCATCGATGTCGATCCTCAGTGGGTCAGTTCGTCCGAGTAGGACCACGTCATAACCTTCGCCCTGGATGTCGTTGCTCCAGATCGTGCCCTCGGGAAAGACGGTGAAGAAAGTCGCAATCTCACTTTTGACCACGTCCAGGCGGCTTTCATAGAGGGGGACCCACTGTGTGACGACGCCGCCGGGCTTCAGACGCTTCTTGCAGAGTTCGAAGTACTCGCGGGTGTAAAGGGACGCCGAGCCCTTTACCCAGGGATGGATCGGATCGGAAGTGATGACATCGAAAGTCTCGTGTGTCGTAAGGATGTAGTGACGGGCGTCGTCGTAGACAATCTGGACCCGCGGGTCCTTCACCAGGTTGTAGTTCTCTCGCGAGAAAAAGAGCGACACGACCTTCGGAATCAACGGCTCGATCTCGCACAACACGACCCGCTCGACGTCGGGATGCACGAGGAATGAGCCTGCGGTGACGCCTGCTCCGCAGCCGACGACGAGGATTGAGCGGGGCTTGGGATGCATCAGGGCCGAGAGGTGGCCGAGCATGCGTTGGAGCCGCATGTCCGCAGGCTCGGTGGACGCTTCCACCTTTCCGCAGACATGAAAGCTGGTGACGTTGTTGTCGAGCCGGGTAACGGCGATCGTGGCGTTCATGCCTTCGCCGACGTAGAGGACGTCGGCCAAGGAGGTCCGCGTCGCCAGGTAACGCCCATAGGCGATCAGTCCTGGGGGGATGGGCGGTGTTTTCCAGATCGCCGGGATCGCGATTATGGTCGCCCCTGCGGCCAGGGCAAAACGGCCATGCAGCGACCTGGCGCCCCCCTGCGTTTTTCCACCCCAGGTCCATGCGAGCGCCGACGCGACAGCTGCCACGGCGAGCATAATTCGTTGGCTGTTCTGGGTACCCAAGCGGGGGATCAGGATCATGCTGAAGGCGACCGAGCCGACGATCGCGCCGACGGTGTTAGCTGCGTAGATCCCTCCGACGACTCGCCCTGGGTCCCGGTCCTCCGACGTTGCCGCTGCCAAAGCCAGGGGAAAGCTCGCGCCCCACAGGATTGCGCCCGGCAGCACAACCCACGCGCATCGCACCAGGTCGATCTGGAAAGTCAACCAAGGGCTTCTCGACAACGACGGATCGACCGGCCAATAAGGCAAGGATTCCGCCAAGCTGTAAGCTGCCCAGACGATGGCGCCGACCAGGAGCAGTTGACAACCGCCCAGAGCCAGATGAGGTCGGACGATTTCACGGGCGATCACCGAGCCCAGACCGCTGCCGATGCCAAGCCCGGTCAGAAACACCGCCAGGATGATCGAAAAGGTATAGACCGTTCCGCCCAGCAACAGCGACAGAACATGCGTCCAGACGACTTCCGCGCCGAGGGCACACAGGCCGGAGAGAAGGATGACGAGATAGATTCTGAAGTGGCCGTGACTCGATGGATACAGGGGATGGGGGACGGGTCGTTCTGGTTTTCGGATGGCAGCCGCCGGCCAATTCTTGTGTCTCTGCTCGCTCGTACGTCCGGCCAACCCCAGGGCCAGCAACGCGATGATCAGATTCATGGTCGCGGCGACGTACGTGGCAACGGCCATGTCGTAGACTCGCAGAAGAAAAAAGCCCGCTAAGAGGCAGCCCAGGACGGCACCGGCTGTGTTGGCGCCGTAGAAAAAGCCCAGCCAGGAAACCCCTTTCGGCGTGGCGCGGACCCCGCGGGCGATTGCGGGCAGTGTCGCGCCCATGAAGAACGTGGGGGCCAACAAGCCGACGACGCAAACGATCGCGCGTATGAGGACGCCGGCCCAGCCTGGCCCGACGAACGACGCATAGACGCGACTTGCGTGCGGAAGAACGAACAGCAGGACCATGCCGAAGAAGCCGATGCCCAGTTCGAGTATGGCATACACGCGTAACGGATGGCGGGCCGGACAGATCACTCGAGGCAATAGCAGGCTGCCCAGGCACATACCGCCCATGAATGTCCCTAGAAGAACCCCGAGTGAAATAGCGGATGAGCCGATAATCAGTTGGAGCGACTGGAACCAGACGATCTCATAGATCAGCGCCGAACACCCGCTGCCGACGAACAACGGGATCAGCAAGGGGAGGGCCCTGCCGTGCGGCATCCGGTCCAGGGGTTCGTCGTGCCCTCCCTCTGGGATGGACTGTTTCTTCGACATGTCGACTGTCGGCACGGTCATACCGTATTAGTGGCTCTTCCGGGTGATCGGTTACCAGTTTTTCGGAATTCCACCCGTTTCTCAAGGACTGTGACTGTGAAGATGCCTAATCGAGGTGCAAGACGTTCCTTTTTTTGTCCGCTTTAAGGCTGAGTTCCTTGAGGATGTCGTATAAACGCCGGCACCGGCGGACGTTGAGGAATTCAAACTCCGGGTCGGTTTCGTCCTTGGTGATCAGGATAACTGTTCCAATACCGAGCAGGCACTCGATCAGCGTGCGTTGAAGCTTCAGGTCCACCACGCGGAACATATCGATGTTGTCCACCTGCCGGTCGAAAATGCCACGGGACCACTCCACTCGATCCGGCGTCACTTCATACTGAATACTCTTGAGTGAGGCGGCTTTCCAGGCCAGAACCAGCAGGGCAAGGACCGCCAGTCCGAGGGCGACGAGATCCAACCACCCTTCGAGCCTCGCCAATTGCGCCGCAGGCACGTTCGCATGGGGGATACGCGTTATGAACAGGGCCAGGGGGTAATGATACGCTGCGCCGCACAGGGCCACAAAGAACAGGGTTCGGACCGCTGTACCCGCCAGAGTGAATATGCTGGGCCGGCCGCACCAGAGAAGGTCGCTTTCCTGCTCCGCCGGTGTATCTTGCACTTCAGAATCGTTTTCCGAATCGGTTGTTCCGGCGTGGAGTTTCTCGAGAACTTTGCGTCGGTCGGGGGTAAGGAACTCGCCGCAGTAGCGGCATTTGATCGCCGCGAAGCGGATCGTCTCGGCGCAGAACGGGCACGGCTTGGTTCGCTGGCGAGTGCCTGGCGATCTCGGCACAGGCACAAAAGTCGCCTCCTGCGTTGAGTCACTCGATTGAACGTGTGTGAACCGATTACCCATACGATCTTTCTATCGGTCGAAAAGGGCCGAAAACACCAGTGTTGTAGGCGGGCGGACCGCAGTTTTAGTTATAAGACGTTAAGTTCGAATCTCGGTCTTCTCCATTTGCGGAGTGGCTGTCGTTGACGTGGCTGACGACCCGGGAACCGGCGCCGGCGGTTGCCCGTCATGAGAAACAGATTTCGTCTGCTCTAATAAAAGGAGTTTTGAACCCTGTCGCCGCAGGTTCCGTACACATCTAAACTCCCAACCGAGGCTGTGTAATTCCGCCAGGGCCTGGGGATTGGAAAAGTCAGGCATGGAGAAGGAGAAAACTGATGGTCAAGATCGGGGTATTCTATGGCAGCACAACCGGAAACACCCTAAAAGCCGCGGAACTGATCGCAAAAGCGTTTGGATCCGGCGCAGTTGATTTGCACGATGTCGGGGCGGCCACTGCTGAGGAACTGAAGAAGTACGACCTCCTCATTCTGGGTACTTCCACCTGGCACTGGGGCGGTTTGCAGGATGAATGGGCCCTTTTTGAAGATTCGTTGACCAGCGAAGCCCTTCGAGGCAAGAAAGTCGCCTTCTTCGGACTGGGCGACCAGAAACGGTATCCCGATCATTTCGTCGACGGTATGGGCCTTCTGTATGAAAAGGTCAAACCGATGGGCGTACAGGTGATCGGTTTATGTCCCAAGAAGGATTACAGTTACCAGGCTTCCGCGGCGGAAGTCGGAGATCATTTGGTTGGTTTGGCCCTGGATGAGGACAGCGAGTCCGACAAGACACCGGAGCGTGTGGACAAGTGGGTCCGCCAGCTCAAAAAAGAACTGGGCATGAAATGACCGCTCTGGGGGGGGCGGTCTACCCTTCGTACTCGTTTGAGCGGCAGAGTCAGGACAAGCGAAGACACGGGATTAGCCATTCTTGTCCGAGTCGGCAGGTTTGTACGTGATTTCCGTCTTTGCCTGCATATTTTGGATGTTTGTTTCGTTCCAAATCCGCAGTTCTGTGACTTCAACCCGTGCGTCCAGTGTTTCGGCGTGGAGAGCTGCCCAGGGGCATCCGGCGTAACTGACGAAGCGTCGTTTCGCGCCAGGAAGGATGGGCCCGCGCCAGCCTCCGTCGGTTGTGACCGGCGTGGCGGCCCATTCCTGGGATTCACACAGGAGCCGCTGCTTTTCGTCGAGTAGGATAATCCTCAATGATAGAAGCGAGACGACCGCATTGCCTTGGTTGACCACTTCGATCTCAGTTCGTATACGTCCGTGTTCATCCGGTGCCGAGACGGCTTGGGCCGAGACGGACAATTCCTGGAGGTACCGCGGGTCGCGTCGGTCGTTCAGCATATCCGACAGGGCCGGCGGCAGGGATTGAGCAAACGCCGGCAGGCCATGGATTACGCCTTGCGCCAGCGCGAGAATCCGGTCGGATTTCTCCCCCGCCAGATGTGCGACGTACAACACCATCACTGTACCGCTGATCACCAGGGTGATGACGATGCTGCACAGACCCATCGCAAGACTCGACAGAAACGTGTGTCGACGGAATGTGATGTGGGAAGGTTGGCTCATCATGGGATACTCCTTCAAATATCTTGAGTGTTCGGTTCATCCCCTCAGTCGTGCCAGGGAGCGAAAGATTTCCCAGGAATCGAGTGTTTTTCCGATTTCGAGGCAAACCAGAAGAGCCGTTTGCACGGTGGATGAGTGATGTTGGCTGGGCAGAACCGGCATAGGGGGATAGATCGAGGGGGAAAGGGTCGTTTACGTACACGGGGGACGACGCCAACACCGTCGCGAAGGCCAGGTATATCACCATCACCACCCCGATCATCCCGGCAAACCGCCGGGCCCCGGATATTGCCGTCATCGACGCCTCAGAAGATCTTCAAGCGGGCGTTGACCCGTTCCACCGAGGTCCGGCCCGCGTAGAACCGCTCGAACTTCTTCGTCGCCTGCGGGATCAGCCGCGACCGTCTTGGTGTTGTTCGATGTCCATCTCAACCCTGTGGACTTCAAAAACTTCCACACATCACAAGCGGTTCTCCTCACCACCCTCGCTGGATTTCCGCGTCGATCCCCAGTATACTGTCGAATCGAATGTGGGAATTGAAGGAACCCAATCCGGTCAAGTTGATCGTCGGCATTCTGGCTTCGGATGAACGATGCCTGGCCGCCGCGAGAGAGGCCGTGCTCGCATCGCTGGGACCTGCGGACCTCGTCAGCGAAGCCTGGACCTTCGACCAGACGGATTACTATACGAAGCAGATCGGCCCCAGCGTCCTGCGTCAGTTCGTCGGCATCGAGCGTCTGGTCCACCCGGGCGACTTGGCGTCGATCAAGCACCGGACCAACGAGATGGAGCGACAGTTGGCGGCGAGTCTTGCTACTGCCTATCCGCGACCGGTGAACCTCGATCCCGGCGTGATCGAGCCGTCGAAGCTGATCCTGGCCTCGACGAAGAACTTCGCGCATCGCATCTACATCGGCATGCAGATGTATGCCGAGGTGACGCTCGTTTTCGACAAGGGTCAATGGCGGACCCTGCCCTACACATTTCCGGATTACTATCGGCCGGAGTACCACGAATTCCTCTCCCGCGTGCGGTCCCGACTGGTAGAGCAGTTGCGGCAGCAAATCCGAAATCCGAATCTCGAAATTCGGAACAAACCCGAATGACACCAACGTTCCCACCATTCGAATGTCGTGCTTCGTGCGTTCTTCTGCAAGGAGATCGATGCTCAGCTCATTGGCAATAACATTGCTTGTCGGGTCATTCACGCTCTCGGCGGTGTTGACGGCTCTCGCGAAACGGCTCACGCCGCGGATCGGGCTGGTCGCCCACCCCAAGGCCGACCGCTATCACCGCACCATCATCCCTCTCGGCGGCGGCATCGCCATCTTCCTTACGCTGACGATCTTTCTGATCGGCGCAGCGGCGGCGGTTCGGTTCCTCGTGGCCCCCGGCCATCTCGGCTGGTTGGCGGACCGAGCCAGCCTCGACCCGGCGGACTTCCTCCGCAGGACCCACGAACTGCTGGTTATCCTGTTGTGCGCGACGATCCTGTTTGTCATGGGGCTCCGCGACGACAAACGGGCGCTCGGCCCCTTCTTCAAGCTGGCAGTTCAGTTCCTTGTGGCGGGCATCGCGGCGTTCTTCGCCGACGTTCGCGTCGAGTTCTTCATCGAAAGCCGGCTCGTGACGGCGGCCCTCTCCGCCTTTTGGATCGTCCTGATCGTCAACGCATTCAATTTCCTGGACAACATGGACGGCGCCTCGGCCGGCATCGCGGTTATCGCCAGCTCGGTCCTGCTGACCGCCGCCGCGTTCAACGGCCAGATCCTCGTGGGCGGCTTGGCCATCGTCTTTATCGGCTCGCTGCTGGGCTTCCTGATGTTCAACTTCCCTCCTGCGTCCATCTTCATGGGTGATGCAGGTTCCCTGGTCGTAGGGTTCTTCGTCGCTCTGCTGACCTTGCGCACCACCTATTACCAGCAGACCGGAAGCGGTTCGTGGTATCCCGTCCTGCTGCCTCTGATCGCGATGGCGGTCCCTCTGTACGACTTCACGAGCGTCACGCTGCTGCGAATCCGCCAGGGCAAGAGCCCGTTCGTCGGCGACACGCAGCACTTCTCGCACCGCCTTCGGCGTCGCGGCCTGACCGACCGACAGACAGCTCTGACCCTCTACTTGGCCACCCTCTGCACCGGCCTGGGGGCGACGTTCCTCTACCAAGTCAACCTCGTCGGCGCGATCCTCATCGTGCTTCAGACCGCCATGATCGTCGCAATCATCGGGATCTTCGAGAGCACCGCACGCAATGGAGGCCAGAAGACCGATGGCTGAGAACAAGAGGCCTGCAATGGAAGGCAAGAGGCAGAGGGCCATCTCTTCAGCCGTTTTTCGTCCGTTCATCCCGCTGGGATTGTGCCTGTGCGTTCTGGCTCTTCGCGTGACCTATACCGAGGCGCCGACCGTCCAAACCCTCACTCTTGTTGGCGGCCTGATCGACACGATCTACAGCCTGACCCTCTCGGGCCTGCTGGTCTTCGCCTTCGTCGCGTGGATCGTCGTTCAGTTCGTCAGGAATCGGCCGGTGTATCGCTTCACCGGCATGGAGATCGGTCTGGGCCTGTTCATCGTCGCCGCGATTGTTTCCTCGGTCGCAGCTTCGGACAAACGCGCGGCCATCAATCACGCCACGATCCTGATCGCTCCGGTCTTCGCCGCGATACTGCTCAGCCAAGTCCTCGACAGCCCCGCCAAGGTGCGGCTGGTCCTCGTCGCGATCGTGGCCCTGGGCATCGTGTCGGCCTACCAGTGCGCCGAACAGTTCCTCGTGAGCAACGCCATCACCATCGAGCAGTACGAGAAGGACCCGAACATGCTGCTGACCCCGCTCGGGATCGAGCCCGGCACGTTTCAGCACTTTCTGTTCGAGCACAGAATCTACTCTCGCGGCATCCGCGGTTTCTTCACGACGAGCAACTCCGCGGCCTCTTTCGCGATCTGCGCGTCTTTCGCCGGCATCGCCCTGCTGGCTGGCAGAATCGGTGGCATCCGCAACCGCTTGGAAAGACTTCGCCAGGTCGGGCCACCCTTGGCGGCGGTCGTTCTGCTCGTCACAGGACTCCTGTTGACCCAGAGCAAGGGAGGCATCGCAGCTTTTCTCGCGGGGCTTGCGGTCTTTGGACTTCTCATGGCGCTCGACAGGCGACCTTCGACGAACCGTGCACGGGTGCGTCTCTTCTTGTTCTCCACAATGGTCTTGTGCGTCGTGACAGGCGGATGGGCCGTGGTCCACTATGGGCAAACGCACGGCCGACTCCCCGGCGGCAACTCCATGCTGGTTCGCTGGCAATACTGGACAGCCTCCGCCCGGATGTACGCTGATCACCCGGTCGTGGGCGTCGGGCCGGGCAACTTCTCAGATCACTATCCGCACTACAAAGCCGCCTCTGCGCTGGAGTCCGTCGCAGACCCGCACAATTGGCCTTTGAGTTTGCTCCTTCAGTACGGCCCGCTTGGGCTAATCGGCTTCTTGGCGATGCTTGGTCCGGTTCTGTGGCGATCCGTCCTTCCCACGCCGCAAACGACACAGAGCAATCAGACCCATGTCTGGCCCGTGTTCAAGGGGTTCGCTCTCGGAATGCTCCTGGCTATGGGCTTGTGCCTCTTGCTCGTGCGTCCCCTACTGATCCCCACATCGGGCGACGACGATTTCGACGTGCGCGTCTACGAGGCGATCACTCTCTTCGTCACTCCCGTGGCGGCGTTTCTCATCGGGTTCCTCTTGGCCGCGGCGCCCTTCGAGAACCGACAGTTGCCATCAGAACTCGCGCAGTCGGCTCTGTCGGCGTCCCTCATTGCGGCGGTTCTGGCCGTTCTTCTGCACAACCTGATCGACTTCGCCATCTTCGAGCCGGCTGTCTGGATGGCCTTCTGGATGTTGCTAGCCTGTTTGATGGCCCTTCGACTCCACAGAAAACCGCCCGTCCAGACGGTCGCGCCTCGGTCATCGAAGCGGAGACAACTGGCCACAGTCGCCGCCGCAGCGTCGCTTGTGGCCTACGTCTTCGGGGTTTGGACGCCCGCCTTTCGTACGACGGCAGGGATCGCCAAGTCCCAGCGGGCGATGTCGGCGGGACGCGTTGACCTGGCCCATGCCGCGCTTGAGGCGGCCGCGCGAGGCGATCGGCTCTCGCCCATCGCACCCAATTTCAACGGCCGACTGTACCTCCAGCGAGCCTCGCAAACTCCCGGCGAATCTGCGGTCTTACTAGAACACGCGGCCCGCTGCTTCCACGAGGCCGTGGAGCGAAGTCCCGCAGACTACAAGAACTATGAGAAACTGGGGATGGTCTACCGCCAGGCAGGCAAACGTCAGGAGGCCTACGACTGGTATCTAAAGGCCGCCGGACTCTATCCCGGCAACGAGCGGCTCTGGTTCGAACTGGGGCAACTCGCCGAACAGATGAAACAACCCCAGATCGCCCTCGGTCATTACCAAAAAGCCGTCGAGATCGAAGATCGATATCGAGCTCAGTTCCGTACGATGTACCCCAAGCGTAAATCGATCATCAGTCGCCTCGGCGAAAGAGAATATCGTCTCGCACAGGAGCGAATCGCTGTCCTCCAGAACTAAGCCCCCTACTTCCAAACCACAGGGGTTTGCAACTCGCTGGATGGCTTACCCCACGGCGTTCTCTATGACGAAACTTGGGCAGCGATCTCCTCAGGGATATCGAAATTCGCATGGGCGTTTTGCACGTCGTCGTGTTCGTCAAAAGCGTCCATGAGCTTGATGATTTTGCGGGCCGTTTCGATGTCCGACAGAGGGACCGTGTTCTGGGGGACCATGGAGATTTCCGCGGATTGGATCGGGATGTTCTTTGCCTCGATGGCCTTCTTCAACCCTTCATAGGCCGCCGGGTCACATGTGATTTCATATACATCACCAACGTTCTGCATGTCCTCGGCGCCCGCCCCCAGCGCCAGTTCCATCAGCTCATCCTCGCCAATCGCTGAGGTCGCAATGGTAATCATGCCTCTCTTGCTGAACATCCAGCTCACACAGCCGGGGGTCCCCATAGAGCCGCCGCCTTTTTCGAAGATTCGCTTGATCTCCGGGCCGGTGCGGTTACGGTTGTCGGTGAGTACCTCGACGAGAATGGCGACGCCATTGGGACCGTAGCCCTCATACTGAACCGATTCAAAACTCGATCCTTCGGTGCCGCCGGTGCCTTTCTTGATCGCTTTTTCGATCGTGTCCTTGGGCATATTGGCGCCCTTGGCCTTGTCGATCGCATAGCGAAGAGTAAGATTGGAATCCGGATCGCCGCCGCCGTTCTTCGCTGCGACGATAATCATCCTGGCGATCTTGCTCCAGATCTTGCCTCGCTTGGCGTCTGCAGCGCCTTTCTTATGCTTGATTGTCGCCCAATGTGAGTGACCTGACATTCTATCTCCTTTGCCAGACTCTGACCCGTCAGTTCCCAACCATCAATAGAATTTTCATTATAACTTTGCCATTTCGCTTGTACATAGCGTTTTTTCGCAATTCAACGCCCCGAACGCATCCGGATGGGCCCTGGCGAAAAAACCGGCCAGGGAAGCCACGCTTGCATCGTCCGTCGGGCAGAGCTATGATCCTCTTGGTACTCGAATCAGCCCCTATTTCTGGGAACCACGATACATGAAAAAGCGATGTGCTGGGAAAGGGATGCCTCTTCTTGCCACCTGTTTGCTTGGCGTGGCCATTCTGATTGTCGGTACGGGCTGCGTTTCCCGCGACCGAGCGAGAAGCTCTCAATGGCAAATTCTCTTCAACGGCCGGGATATGACCGGGTGGACCGTCAAAGGCAAACCAGCAGATCTCCGAACAGATTTCTGGCGGGTAGAGGACGGCTGTATCGTCGCGGATTCCATGGGCCGGCCGGACCACGATTATGTCTGGCTCGTCTGTGACCGCGAATTCTCGGACTTTATCCTTCGACTGAGCTTCCAGGCCTACCGCGACAGCCCGGGCAACAGCGGCGTGCAGATTCGCAGCCGGTATGACGACCAGGCCGGATGGTTGGATGGCCCCCAGATCGACATCCACCCTGCGGGCCCTTGGCGAACCGGCATGATCTGGGACGAGACCCGTGGTGTGAACCGCTGGTTGTTCCCGCCAGTTGCCCCCGGAAAATGGGTAAACCAGTTGATGGCTACCCCCGACCTTGTGTTCTATTACGACAACGAAGGGCCGGGTTGGAATTCCCTGGAGATTCGGGCCCTTGGTCCCACAATCAATGTTACTCTTAACGGGATTCCTGTTACATCTTATGATGGGACCGGAATTCTCGACGATGATGTACACCAAGCGCACGGCGTTGGAATGCGGGGCCATATCGCCCTCCAAATCCACACAGGGGATCAACTGAAGATTCGGTTCAAAGATATCGTGCTGCTTGAACTAAAACCCTGACAGAAAGATTCGACCCGTAACCCTATAGGCATATCCCGAAAAGGCATCTCAACCATCCGATGTTGGGTTCTACAGCGGCTGTCAACACCTGTGCCAACTTTGACGATTCTGTCGTTTTTTTTCTTGACGAAGGTTTAGCACTCTTCTAACATGACCGATATTCGCAGCAACTGTGAGCCAACACGGTTGTGGGTTGCCCCACGTCGCTCGGGTGAAGGTAATGCCTGGCGGAATGGGATGGGGATAGGCCTGTTTGAGCTTATCTCAACATTGGCGGTTAAGTTGCAGAGACACTTTGAGGTTGTCAAGGCCGAGGTTATAAACGTTGTACCATCAACCCTCCTGCCCGCAACTAGAGAAGTGAGTTTCGAGTGGAACGAGATTGACCTTTGATGAACCATTGCTTCCCATCGACGGAGGGGTGTTGTTGAGAATAGAGTCGGCAAAGTTTCGTTTTCTGGCGATTCTGTCACCTGTTTTCGACCAGGATGGGAGAGGGTTTAAGCCCCTGCCGAGTTGATTCTGCACCCACGCGGGAAGTCTATCGCGTTTCACCAGCACCTCTGTGGAGCTTTCCTGCCGATCCACCCGTAGTTTGCCCACGGTCAATGTTGTTTCTTTTTGACTCTGTGGTGTGGAAAGGTAGGAACATGGACGCCGTTTTAGCGCAGTTCACCCCTTTGCAAGGCACGGTCATTGGTTTTCTGCTGGGCTGTTGCCTTGTCGCGGCCATCTACGAGATGATGAGGAGGACTCGCAAGAAAACCATCGACGAAGACCTCCAAAGACAAATCGAAGGCGCCAAGAAGGAAGCAGAGAACATCATTAAGACCGCCCAAATCGAGGCGGCAGCGGAAGCAATCAAGAAAAAGGAGGAGTTTACCGCCGAGGCCAACCGTATCCGGGCGGAATTGAGAGAGAGCGAAATGAGGCTCTCCAAGCGGGAAGACGTGTTGGAACGTCAGACCAACCTCTTGCAGGAACAGGAGAAAAACCTGAAGTTGCAGGAACAGGAATGTGAACGCCGTCTGCGAAACGTGGAAATCAAGGATAAGCAGCTCACCGTACTGATCGCCCAGCAGAAAAACCAACTGCTCAAGATCACCGGTATGCAAGTGGAAGAGGCCCGACAATTGCTCCTCAAACGTCTTGAGGACGAGTGCGAGCATGAGATGTCCGCTTTGATCCAACGGAAGGTGGAAGAGGCCAAGGAAATAGCCAACGACAAATGTCGCGAGGTCATCTCTACCGCCATCCAGCGATATGCGGCCGAACAGACATGTGAAGTGACCGTATCGACGGTCGAAATCCCCAACGACGACATGAAAGGCCGCATTATCGGTCGAGAAGGTCGGAACATCCGGGCCTTTGAGAAAGCCACAGGCGTGGACGTCATCGTCGACGACACCCCTGGAATGGTTGTCGTCAGCGGATTCAACCCCGTGCGGCGTGAAGTCGCCCGCCTCTCCATGGAACGGCTCATCCAGGATGGGCGAATTCACCCGTCGCGGATTGAGGAACTGGTTGCCCAAACCAAGAACGAGGTCAACCACAAGGTTCTCCAAATCGGAAAAGATGCCGCGGTGGAGACCAACATCCGCGGCCTGCCCAATAAGTTGTTGAGCCTGCTGGGGGCCTTGAGCTTTCGCACCAGCTACGGCCAGAACGTCCTACGCCACAGCGTCGAGGTAGCCTTTTTGAGCCAGGCGATGGCGGACGAACTGGGTCTGGACGGTTCACTGGCGCGCCGGGCGGGCCTACTCCACGACATCGGCAAGGCCATTGACCATGACGTCGAGGGCAACCATCCCACCATCGGCGCCAATTTTCTCAAACGATTCAACGAATCACCGATAGTGCTCAATGTCGTCGCAGGCCATCATGGGGATGTCCCGCCGGACAATCCCTATACCCCCCTGGTTGCCGCCGCCGACGCGATGAGCGCATCCCGACCGGGCGCCCGACGGGAAACACTCGAACGCTACATCAAACGGCTCGAAAAACTCGAGGAGATCGCCACCAGTTTCAAAGGGGTTGAAACCGCCTATGCGATCCAGGCCGGCCGTGAGATCCGTGTAATCGTCGACGCCAACCAAATCGACGACGAATCCGCCATGAAAGTTGCTCGCGACATCGCGACGAAGGTGGAGCAGGAAATGACCTATCCCGGTGAGATCCAGGTGACCCTACTCCGCGAGGTCCGTTGCATCGAATACGCGAAGTAGCAGGGCACCGGCACGACAGACAAAATGCGGTTCGAGATCTTTGACGTCTTTCCGAGCACCCTACTCGAAAGGATACCCAGACCGAACTCAGGGGCCGTTTATGAAACTGAACATCTTGTGCATCGGCGATATCGTCGGTCGACCGGGTCGGCGTGCCTTGGCGGACAAACTCAAGGCCCTCGTTGCGGAACGTTCCATCGATTGCGTGATTGCCAACGCGGAAAACGCGGCCGGGGGATCGGGCCTCACGCCCCAGATCTATGAGAAGCTGCTTCGTTACGGCGTGAATATCATCACCCTGGGCGACCACGCCTTCCGCAAGCGAGATATTATCGAAACGTTGGAGCGATCGGACAACGTTGCCCGCCCCGCCAATTTCTCCGAACAGGCCGCCGGACGGGGCACAGCGATCTACAAAACCGCCAAAGGTCCCACGGTCGGCGTTGTCAGCCTGATCGGCCGGTTGTTTATGAAACCTGCGGATTGCCCCTATGCGACCGCCGACAAATTGATCCCTCGGCTTCGCCAGCAGGCAGAGATCATCGTTGTCGAAATGCATGCGGAGGCGACCAGCGAAAAGGTCGCCATGGGTTACCACGTCGACGGTCGAACCGCCTGTTGCTTCGGGACGCACACGCACATCCCCACCGCCGATGAACGGATATTGCCCAAAGGAACCGCCTATATCAGCGACGTCGGCATGACCGGCGCTCACGACTCGGTCTTGGGCAGAAAGAAAGAGAGCGTCCTCAAATCGTTTCGCACCCAGATGCCTGTTCCCTTCGAGATCGCTACGGACGATATCCGGATCAACGCGGCCTTGATCATGGTCGAAAGCGGCACCGGGAAGGCGGAGAGAATCGAGCGAATTCGCGTGGATGTGGATACCACGGACAACGCCGGCTATGACAGCGATGACGGCCGGCCGGAATACTTCAACGCGTTCTGAACGGTTGGAAACGTCAAGCCCCAAGAACCAACAGAGCCCCGTGTTCTGTTTGGCGTTCCCGACTTCACAATCCAAGCATGAAATCACCCTCTGACGTACGGATTCGTCCGTTTTTCTCGACCGATCGTTGTTCGCATTCCGTGGCCGGGGTAGACGACCGTCGCATCCGGCAGTGTAAACAGCTTGGTGCGGATACTGTCGATCAACTGATCCTCGTCGCCGCCCGGAAAATCCGACCGGCCGATTCCGCCGGCGAACAAAACATCTCCAGAGAAAACCATGCCGTCCTGGGCTGCATACAAGCAGATGCCGCCGGGGGTGTGGCCGGGGGTATGAAGCACTCTAAGCGTGATTGCGGCCAGGTCGATCTGATCGCCGTCCTCGACCAGAACATCCGCCTGCCCCGTCGAAAAACTCCCCCCCACGAACAGGGATAGGTTCTTCCGCGGATCTCCCAACATGGGCGCGTCTTCCCTGTGCACATACACCTGCATCTGCGGATAGAGATCCCGTAATTCGGCCAAGCCAACGATGTGGTCGGCGTGGCCGTGCGTCAAAATGGTCGCGACCGGATTCAGAGGCAGCCTCTGCAGCAATTCGATCAAAGGACGGGGACCCGCTCCCGGATCGATGAGCAAACCCTCCGTCGCACGCTCCTCGGCGCGGACAACATAACAATTCGCTTCCAGATCACCAAGAGCGAGTCGGTCTATCTTCAATCGAATTCCTCACTGGGTCTGGTTGGGTTCAGCCGCCTGCGAAGTCGTGGTCGCAGCGTCCAGGGACAAAGTCGGTACAACGGCCGAAGCCGATTCCTCTTTGACCTCCGCGGGTTTTTCCTTGTCTTCGAGCAGATCCGCCTGGGACATCAGCAGGTACTTGGCTTTCCATTGGGGAATCTCATAGACCCAGTTCCTGTGTCGCAGCGTGAAACGCTGAGCAGCCTCCTGAGCCATGAGAATCGCTTCTTTCTTCTTGAGTTCTTCCGGCGAATCCTGTTTGGAAGGGTCGATGGCCACTTTGGCAGGACTGGTGTACGCCGCGCGGGCCTTGAGATACGTTTTCTCGCCCTTCTTGGCCAGTTCCAGCGTGTACTCGGTCGAGTTGTCCATCCGGACCACATACTTATGGTCGAAGGTCAACCCCTCGACCTGCGTGGGGGTGTTGACGTCGTCGAAACGCAACCCCTCTAAAGCGGTGAACACACTCCTGGCATCGGTCTCCTTGAGTTTCTTGTCGACAGGCACGTTGTCCATGAGGACTCCGTCACCGCCGCTCTTCTCGGCCCGCAGGACATAGGAACCCTTGGGAGAGGTGACCGTCACCATGTTGACATCCTCTCGCTTGATCGAAGCAATCTCTTGGTTGACGTAATCCAAAGGCCTGGTCCGTATCCAGGGGGAATCATTCGTCAGATAGACATCGTTGCTCGACGCCTCGCGTACATACGTGCCCTGATCCTCACGGGTCTTACCGATGATGATGCCGGCCAGCAGGGTTCCGTCGGGCTTGAAAAACTTGATCGCGCCTTTGGCCTTCTCTTCCGCAACTTCCAGCTCCTCATGGTTGGCCGGATCGCTTGTATAGAAGTCCAGGGTCTTGATGTCGAGCGACTTGGTGATCAAATCGTTGATCTGCTTGGCGTCCGCAGGATAATTGATGTCCGCGACGACGAACTGCCCGCCCTGCCGACGGATTTTGACCTGTTCCTTGCCTTGGCTGACGCTGATGCTGTCAATCATGGCGGTGTCGAGTCCTTGGATCAGATACGCCGGACCGGAGAGCTTCCTACGGCTGCTGACGGATGTGCGTGCCGTAAGTACCGCCAGAAATACCATTGCCGCCGCCACGACGGCCAAAATACCCAACTTCTGGTTGCTCATCGATAGCTCCTCAATTTATCGATATTGATGATGTCCTCTGTGCCCTTGTGGACGCTCATTCATCAATATTGAATCATCCTTCACACCGCTTATGCGTCGCTCGCATGGCTGATGTAGTGCCGTTTTCGGACGCTCCGCCAGATGCCCAGAGCCGCAGCGACGACCAGGATCACGCTCGGTACCAGGGCAATATTGATCATTTTGAGTTTGTTGCCCAGTTGATCCGTCTGGACCGTACTTTTTTCCTTGATGGTCCGCAGGCGTTTCTGTGCATCGCGAATCTTCATCTCCAGCTCACGCTTGGTCTTGACAATGTCGCTACCCAGAATCTTCTGCTCGTCCTCGCCCTTGGCGGACGAAACCAGTTCTTGGAGTTTCTGGTTGAAGCCGTCGATCTGGGCATTGACCAAAGCCACTTCATCGGCACTGGCCCGTTCGGCTTCCCGTTCAATCGCATCCACTACGGTAAACGGCCGCTTGAAATTGCCGCGGGTGCGGATCGCGATCAGATCGCCTGAACCGCTCAGTTCTTCAACCGTGTTCATCAGCAATGCACTGTTGTCGCCCACGACCATCTTGCCGAAAATCGAACTGGCGTAGGCCAGTTGATCGCTGATGAAATCCACATCCGAGAAAACCACCACGGCGCAATCGACCGTGGCTTCGGTCAAACCAGTGACTCGTTTCTTGATCTTTTGGGAGTCATTGGGATCGTTCGGATCCTTGGGAGCGTCGGCTTCAACCTCGATACCCTCGGGGAAACTACTCGGGAACCGCCCTGTGACAAGATATCCCATCGCGACGGGCTTGTCGCCGTCGACAAAGCTGGCCATCATCTTGGCCGGATCGGGGAACATCAGTTCGAACGAACTGCCTACCTTCCACGCGTTTCCATTCTTTGTGGTTGTTACGAGGGGCATCCGCCGAATGGAGGGATTGGCGGAATCGTTCGTTTGAACGTTGATTTCATTCAAAACACCTGCGAAGAGCATACGGACTTCGTTTAGTTCGGTCGTAATCGGGTTGTCGCGATTGAAACAATCACGATTGAGCGCCAGATACCCGATGATCTTTTCAGCCCTTGCGTTCCGGCTGACTGCGGCCTCCATAGCCAGCGATCGGTCACCCGCAAAGGTGTTGGCGGGCATCTCCAGCCCCCAGGTCCGCATCAGACGGTCCAGACTCGAATTCTGATTCTGTACGCTCATCTGCATCGGGTTTCGCTGTGGACGATCCGCGATGCAGTGTGGATCCACGAAAACAATCGTTCGTCCGCCCTTGAGAACAAATTGGTCGATCGCGAACTGGGTCTGTTCGGACAGATTTTTCGGGTGAACAACGATCAGGATGTCCACATCTTTGACCTCGTTGACGTCCGTCGGGACCGCGGTTACCTCATACTTGTTTTTGAGCTGCTCGACGAACGTCCACGGCGGCTGGAGCTGCTGGCCCTGCATCTGCATCATCCGGGCCATGTAGTCGCTGGCGTCCTGCCCCATCACCGGCAGCGAACTCAGAATTCCAATCTTCTTTTTCTGTTTGGTAATCGCAGTGTCGATCAGATAGCTGATGTCGTATTCGACGAAATTGTGCCGATCGGGCGAAAAAAAGGGAATCACCTTGTCGACACCGAACTGGGTCTGGATGACCAAACCGAAAAAAAAGTTCTCATTCTCGGTGATCGGAAATCGCTGAAGCCCCAGCCGCATAGCCTGTTCTTCGTCGTCCGAGAACGGACGGGGATCGATCACCTGGAGTTTGACTTTCCCACCGGATGCCGCGACATACTCTTCCAGAAGCGATTTGACGAATTCAAAATAACTTGTGAAATACTGGATCTGGTCCGGGGCCTTCATCGCCGCCTTGCGGGCGAAATACAACTTCGCGGTGATCGGCTGGTTGAGCCGGTTGAGAATGGCCTTGGTCCCGTCGGACAGGGTGTACAAGCCCTGCTCGGTGACATCCACCTTCACGCGGCTCCCGATGTTCTGACAAATGCTGATGCCGCTGAACGTGATGATCAGGATCAGAACGGCACCCAGTATGGCTCGAAGTGTGCGGTTCATCAACTGGCCTTCCTTTCATCCAAAACGACCGTGCAGGCCGCGACCCAGCCCGCGATCAACAACACAAAATATGCGATATCGTTGAATCGCACCACGCCCCGCTGCAAGGAGGCAAAATGCTCTTGGAGGCTCATGGTCCCGATGGCCGAGACGAACCCTGCGGGCAAGAACGTCGAAAGGTAGTTCAGCATCGACGGCAACCCCGCCACCACGAGCACCAAGCAGGCGACGACCGACAACACGAACGCGATGACCTGGTTTTTCGTCACCGCCGAGAACAAACATCCGACGGCCAGAAACGACCCTGCCATCAGGAAGCTGGCCAAATACCCTGTCGCGATAAGACCTCCGTCGGGATCGCCGAGGTAGAAAACGGTGAGGACCATAGGGAACGTCAACGCCAGGGCAATGCCCAGAAAGACCCAAGCGGCCAGGAACTTACCCAGAACCGCCTGCGTGATCGTGATCGGAAGGGTGAACAAAAGCTCGATCGATCCGACCTTGCGTTCCTCGGCCCACAGCCGCATCGCGGTCGCCGGAACCATGAAAATCATCAACCAGGGGAGATTCACGAAAAACGTCCGCATGTCCGCCTGACGCAATTCGAAAAATTTCTCCCGGTTGAATGTTAAGAACCCGGCGGCGATGAGAAAGATGACCAGAAACACATAAGCCAAAGGCGTCGCAAAGTAGCTTTTCAGCTCCCTCTTGAATACCGCCCAAAAGCTGTTCATAGGCACTCCTCTGAAAGACTGACGATTGACTCTTGGCGATGCGTCCCTATCGTCGGCATCCCAAGAGCAAATAGAAAAATGGTAAATGCTACGCGCTTTTCTTCATCTTCGTGACTTTGCGGAAGATCTCTTCGAGACTGACCTTGTGCTGCTCCTTGAGCTGCTTGGGGGTTGAGTCCACGAGGACCTTGCCTTTGGCGACGATGATCGTCCGCGAGCAGATGGCCTCCACCTCTTCGAGAATGTGGGTGGAGATGATGATGCACTTGTCCTTACCCATGCTCGTGATGAGCTGGCGGACATCGTGCTTTTGATTGGGGTCGAGACCGTCGGTGGGCTCGTCGAGGATGAGCACCGAGGGGTCATGGATCAGTGCCTGGGCAAGGCCGACACGGCGTTTGTAACCCTTCGACAACGTTTCGATCGTCTGGTGATAGACCGAATCGATGGAGCACATCGGTACCACGCGATCAAGGGCCTTCTTGCGATCGGCACCTTTGATCCGGCGGACGTCGCAGATGAACTTCAGGAAGCCCCCCACCGTCATTTCGCCATACGCCGGTGAGTTCTCCGCCAAGTACCCCAGCGACCGCCGGACGCCGAGAGGATCCTTGAGGATGTCGTGCCCGCACACGCTGGCGGTACCGCTGTCCGGTCGGATATAGCATGTGATCATTCGCATAGCGGTGGTTTTACCGGCACCGTTGGGGCCCAAGAGACCGAGCACCTGGCCCTTTTCCACGCTGAATGAAATGCCGTCAACAGCAACTACCGGCCCAAAGCTGCGCCGCAGTTCTTTGACTTCGATCATATCCTTCTCCAAACCATCTACGATTTACTATTGACCACTTACTCTTGGGCTCAGCCCCCCTGCCCCCTGGACCGGGCAAAGAGTCCGGCATCCCCGATCACCTAACGTCGACTTTCAATCGCCAATCGAGAATCGCAAATAGTACATCCCACGGAGGTAAACCGTATCAGTGTACGAATTACACTTCGGGAGTCAAGGCCCCAAACCCCATTATTTTGGCCTCCGCGGGAAACATCGGCCTCGGGTCGAGAAGTTCTCCCGACGGTTAATTTGTTACTACGAAACAAGGTTCGCGTTTGTTTGGGGCCGCCCCTGCGCCCCCTCTCGCCAACCACAAGGATAGAACCTGCAGAATCCCCGAGGCGAAGTTCGCAGATCTGAGGCAACAAGAGACTCCCTAACGGACCGATAATCCCTTGCTTTTCCCCCTTCATGCTCCCAGGCCCCCGCACCTTATGCGAGCCTCAGGATACCCCGGAAACCCATCGAACCGCTGAGGCGGCGACGCTCGCCTATCCTACACCAACTCGACTTTGTCCCACTTGGTATGCACTGGATTGGCCTTGACAAGATGGATATCCTGCGCCTGGAATTGACGAACAATTTCCAGGTTGATTCGCGTCCGCGTCTGAAGATTCGACGCTTCGGGCTTGATCCAATACAAAAGCATGATGTCTCGCGAGTATTCGGTGATGGCGAAGAAACCCGTCACGACTTTCTCCTGAGTGTCCGGGTCGGACTGGGCAATGTTCTTGAGGACATCCATGGCCCGTTGAATCTGCTCGCTGTTCATCTCGGGCGTCAGGCGGTACACCGAGAAGACCTGTCGGCCGTTCTCGGTGTCTACGTTGACCACATCGGACCTCGCCACTAGTTGGTTGGGGATCGTGACAATCCGGCCTTCATAGCGGGTCCGAATCCTCGTACTTCGCAACCCGATGGCCGTAACGACCCCGTCGTAGCCCTGCACCTGAATCCGGTCGCCGACGCGGAATGGCTTGTCGAGAAAGATGGCGACGCTGCCGAAGAAATTCCCCACGGAGTCCTGGACCGCCAGCGCCAGGGCCAAGCCTCCGATCCCTAGTCCGGCTAGAATCGAAAGAACGTTGTATCCGGCGTTGTCGAGTGCCGTGATCACGGCGATCGCCCAGACCGCGATTTTCACCCCTTTGCTGATGATCGGGATCAGGTGGTCGTCAAGATCGCTTTCGGTCTTTCGGGCAAGGGGAATGAGATACTCTCGGACCGCAGCGTCAAACATACGCGTCAACAGCCAAGCCACATCCAGAATGACCAAAGCCCACGCGATTTTGTCGATGGCCGTGCCGGCCTCCTCCGGCAGGGTCAGCGTCTGCAACCCATACCAGATGCCTGCAATGACGACCCCGAAAACAATGGGCTCTTCGAGCAAGTCGATGAGAATGTCATCGACTTTGGTTCGGGTCTTCGCGGCGGCTCTTTTGATCGTTCTTCCGATCAACCAATACAAAACCCTTCCCACGACAACCGACACAATAACGATCACCGCGGCCGTGACCCAAGCCCCGATAGTATTTCCGTAAAAGGTCTTGCTGAACATGATCTCCCTGGCGGCAGCCTCCGACATCGACGATGCCGCGACGGACACTTTACCTGATTACTGGACGTCGCCCGCCGGTGATGTCGTCGGGAGGGGCGAACTCAGAAGCACGCGGATATCCGGGCGACGGAGCGACTTATCCAATTCCTTTAATTGTTTCTCAATCTCCGCCAGCGTGGCGGCGTAGTACAACTCAGTGTGGAAGAAAAACATCGCTGTATCGGCGTCCACCACATGGATCTGCCCTTTCTTGAGCTCGGGCATCAGTAGGACCTTCCCGACGCTGAAGTTCCTCAGACGCATTTCCTCGATCCCGCCGTTGAGGACCGCAATCCTCTTGAGCACCAGCGCCCGACGCAGACGGATGATATCCGAATCGTTCTGAATGAGAATCGTATGACGCTGTTGGCCGTTCGGCAAAGGCTGGTTCAACTCCCAGAGCAATTTCGTCCAAGCCTCACGGTCCGGACAATCAACCATGCGGATCTCCGGGATCGGTTCGCTGCCTAGGTAACCTTCCGCCAGCAAGTCGCGATCAAAGGTGTACGTGATCGCCAACGCCCGATCGCCCAGATCCGTGACGCCGTTTTCGGTGTAGTCCGCCAGAAGTCGTTCCAGGAATCGGACACTGTAACCGCCGACCGGTTGACCCTCGAAATAGATGATTCTCGAGGTCTCGACCTTCGCGGCCACGTCCAGGCGTTTGATGACCTCGTAGATCATGCGGGACACGAGGATCGGCTCGCCCGGTACGTTGTCGCGAACGAAAGAGCGGAACGGCTCAACCATGCCCAGACGGAAATTCTTCTGGGCCACCTGCCGGGCCAGATTGCGGTAGGTCACAATGCGACGATTCTCGAGAAGGAACGTCAGATCGAACACATCCTCGCTGCGAATGCGATAGGAGTCGCGGAAAAGAGCGTTGCCGAAGCTGTCGAACAAGTCCTCGTCCTTCGGAAGAGCCCGCAAATTCTCTCGTTTCTCCGGAAGAATGTGCGGCGTCAGAACGATGATCACCTCGCGTTTGAGCTTCTTTGTCTGCTCCGCGCGGAACAATGCGCCGATCACCGGGATGTCGCCCAACAGGGGCACCTTGTCACGAATCGTGGTGTTTTCCTTCGCGACCAGACCCCCGATGATCAAGGGCGTGTTGTTGGGAATTCGACCGTAAGTTTGCACCCGGCGTGTGGAAATGGTGGGAGCGGAGGCCAGAACGACGTCTCCGTTGGTCGATCTGAGCTCGAGGTCTTTGCCCGGAACCCGCGCCGAAACAATAGTATCGATCAGCATGCTGACTTCCGCTCCCGATTCGGCAATTCGGGGCCGGATATTCAACAGAATGCCGGTGGGAAGGTACTCGAACGCAAAGGCTACCTTGTTGGAGTAGGTGGCCACCCCTTCGAAACTGCTGGCGATCGGGATGTCTTCTCCGACACGGATCGTCGATTGCCGATTGTCTAACGTCAGGACACTGGGACGGGAGAGAATCTCCGCCTTGCCCTTGCGGACCAAGGCGCGAATTGTCGCTTCCCAGTCCCATTGAAACTGTGACCCTTCGAAAATCTCATTGAGAAGAGATGTGTCCGGCGTGGAGATATTGAGCGTATCGGACGGGGATCCGGCGTTCAAAGAACCTATGTTCATGAACAAAGGCGATTTGTTCAATTCCCACTCGACTCCCAAGTCCTTCAGACCTTCCTCACTGATCTCCAGCACCATCGCTTCGATGAAGATCTGACGAGCCGGACGATCGACGTAAGCATCGAGGATACGACGGACTTCGCTGAACTGTTCCGGGTATGCCGGGTGGAACAGGACCATGATCTGGGTCATCGGCGAGGCGATAGCATTGTCCATCAGTTCCGAAGCGCCCCCGGGCGCCATGGAGAGCTTGCCCTTGCTGCTGACCTCCTTGGAACCGACCAAACCGGTATACTCCTTCTTGGGGTCTTCGATATTCACCACATAGGGAAGCTTGGCGAATTCGATCTTGGCGGGCACTTCCGCCGGCGTGTTCAGGGTCGTCACCCCGAAACCTTTGAGCATGCTGATCGCGGCGGCCGCGTCAATGTAACTCAGTTGAATCAGCTTGGTTTCGAGATCCCGCACAGTTAACTCCGCGCGTGTTTGATTGAGTGACGCGAGGATCTGTGCGATTTTCGGCTCGACCTGCGACAGATCCGGATTGGCGGACAGTATCCCGTTTTCTCCGACGATCACTCCCATCGCCCAGAGCTGGGGCGGCTGGGAAATAAAACAACAGTACCCGAACCGCAGAACGTGTGTCCCGTTTTCACCGGAGCGAGTGAGAATCTTGTCGCCCAGAAGACCTGTCGGAGCGACCGGCAGCGCATCGGCGATCGCAGACGGAGCGACCACGTATCCAAGGGACGATTGGAATCCAAGGATTACCTGATCGGTAATTTCGTTGAGTTCGATGCGACTGAGCTTGGGCAGGACGACCGTTTTGGTCGTCTCCGAAGGGATGGCTCCCCGCATCGTCATGCCCATCGCCTCCGCCACCCCGACGCTCGGAGGAACCGCCTCCTGCCATGCGGGACCATTCTGATTGGGTTCGTTTTTCTGGATGTCGCTTATTTCCGTCGCCGGCGGCGGGACGGGCAGATCGAGAGCATCCACCGCAGCGACCAAATCCAACATCTTGGAGGCATTATTGGGCTCGACGATTATGCCCCGGCTGACCTTCGGCTCTTCGAGCAACACGGCGGTGTCTCCTTCGGTATGCGATGTGCACCCCGCCAGGAGGAAGAGGCACGCCAGAAGACCCAGGGCGATGGCTTTGAACCCATCCCGGACCGACTCTCCACGATTCCACGGACATACGCTAGTGACAAAGGTGTGCCGAGCAGTTCTCAACATGTGCGCCTCCATATGCCTCCCTGAGATGTCATCGCGAATCGTTCTCCATTTCCTCAATCAGAACGGAACCACCACTCGTGATGTTCATTCGGTAGGCGGCAATTCCACATACAAAGTCTTTAACCGCCTGCCAGGCCGTGACGACCCAAACCCGGACTTCATCGTCTATACCGACGAACACCGTGGCCAGTTTATTGCCGAAACCTGTTCCCGAACACCCGAGAAGTATAGCTCAATCGGTGGAATCAGGCAACCGTAATGCGACAACCTTCCGAACGGCAATGGATAGGTGTGGAACCTCCAGGATACTCTCCGCATACCTGGAAAAAAGGGATCAAGGTTCATCGAAACAAGCCTTCAGATCCGGAGCTGAAAAGGCCATGACGATCAACGCGTCTTCCGGCTCGATCCGCAATTCTCCATCCTCTATTCCGACGCTTCCCTTTCGGGGATTCATGATTACCTGGTCCTTCCTACGGATCCCCAGGAGGATGACAGGATTCGTGCGATCCCTCTTGGCATACAGGATCTGGCCGCATTCCGCAAAGGTCTTGCCGAGAAACGTAGCCGGGTAAGACTCGCGGGGAATGATGTAGATCTCGTTACCTTCAAACGAATAGGTGAGCAGATCCTTGTACACCACCGAAAGCTGCTTGTTCACGGCACAATGCGCCAGAATCCCCACGCCGATTTCCGTCGTGCAGATCGTCTCGTCGGCCCCGGCGTCCTTCAGATGCTGGCTGTTGTCGGAGTTCACGACCTCCGCGATGATATGGGGTCTCCTCTTCTTGCACTCGCTGAGCAACGCCAGAATGATCATGGCGGACTTGGCGTCCGGGTCGGGACTCTCATCATCGGACAACACAATAATCGTGTCCGCCAAGCTGACCCGAGCGCTCTTGAGGGTACCATGCCGAATGGGGTCTTCATTGATGCAGTAGACCCTGTGAAACGCCGGCAGTCTCTGTAACCCTTTTTCGTCCAGCAATTTCTTCGTGACAATGACGATGTCCGTGTTGGGCTTGCCCTCGGGGTGTCTCAACTCGGAGACCACTCTTTTCCCATGCTCATTCCAGTTGCAGATGACAATATGGTCCACGACATCTTTCGGCATTTTATTCTCCACCCGTTGAAGGAACGCAGCCGCAAATCGTCCGGCCACGGCACCAAAGAAAAACACGCTCAAAATAAAAATGAGAACGGAAATCACCCGTCCGGGCCAAGTAATGGGATAGCGGTCCTCAAATCCGCTGAATAAATAAACGGTGATCGACCAGAACGCTTCCGGAACACTCTCGAACGACCGGTTGCTGTAGCGCTCGCAGAAGAACATGGCAAGCGTCCCGATCACATAGAGACAAACAAAAACCGCCACGAGCCGGAGATGGACGTGTTTTTGAGCAAACCGCCTGATCACGGACCGATAGCGTAAAACATAGATAAGCAGGACGATACAACCGGACGCCCAGAGAATCGCGGGTAGATAGTCCTTCACGGTTCTCTTCATCAAGCCCTTTTCGAGATAATAGGCCGCCGAGTCGGGATGAATCGGAATGATCGGGGCCATGCGATGATCCAAGATCCCGTAAAGGGCCTCCTTCAGTGAAAACCGGTACCCACTCAGATCCGCGCCCTCGACGCCGTGCTCGAATCGAATGGTCTTCTCCTGCTCGAAGATCCGCGTAGTGAGGGTTTTGATGAAATCCGGCGGGAGTTTTCGGCCCTGCACCTTCGTCTCCTCAAGGTGCTTGCGCGCGATCAAAATGGCCCGCACCCCCACGGTCTTGACCACCTTGTCCTGCATGCTGTACGTGTGGGCGGGAATCTCGGTATACACGAAATAGGGGAACGCCCGGATGAGCCGATTCGCCAACCCCTCGCTGATGGGAATGAACGTGACATAATCCTGCAGGGAAATGCCATCGATCTTTTCAGTCAGCAGAGGAGTCGGAATCCCCGCCGTGACGCAAGCTGCGTCCAAAGAATTCGACAACAACAGACTGCGGGCTTCCGAAAAGCTGCACCGGATGTCCGTCAGATCCTCGGCCTCCCAGCCATCCAACGAAAAAATCAGGGTGGCGCTGTTACTGGTGTTTTCGGGAGGAGAACCCGTGCGAATCCTTCTGCCCTTCAATTGATCCAGATACTCGATTCCACTTTTCCGATTCGCGATAATCTGAACCATCTCGGTGTACAGGGAGGCAATCGCAAGAGCTTTGCTCGAAGGCAAGCTGAACATCTCGCGGCCACGGCTGAAATAATAGACGGCGTCATTCTGCGCAAGAGCCAGATCTGCCTGCCCTTTGTCGATCAGACGCAGATTCTCCAGAGCGCCGGAGGTCTGCACCACTTCGATGCGGATGTCGTTCGGATAGGCGTCCTCGATCACCTTCTTGATTCCACATCCGATCGGGTAGTAGACGCCGGTCTTGCTTCCCGTGGCCAGACGCAATGTGATTGGTTCCGCCGTCATGCCGACAAGGGAATCCGCCAGCACAACCACCGCCGTCACGGCGATTCGACAAGAGAACGTCCTGAGAATCCCTGGCTCCAACAGAGTGTGTATCCTCATAACTGTCTGCGGCAGCCCGTGCGCTTCACGCGTTACTCTCCTGCCGACCGGACAACAAACAGCCCCAGTCAACAAACCCACGACCCACACCGCAGTATGGCCGCAGATCCTGCTCCTGTCAATGCCTGTGCACAAGCCAACTCACGAAGGACTTGCGATATCCACGTTGCCGCAGGTCGGTCCGGAAACAGACCGACGCATCTTGGCCCGCGTGCCGCCGTGGATTGTCACTTGGCTGGCTATGCCCAGCACGATGACTCCCACCGCGAACCAATAGGGCGCGTAGAGCCCCACATGATCGCACAGATACCCACCGGCGGCCGAACCGACAGTCAAGCCCAACGAAATCACGATCTCGTGAATGGCCATTCGCCCCGATCGCCTCGTGCTGCCCAAGGCCCCATAGTAGAGATGAGAACTGTAGGCGAACCCGTATGCTGCCCCCAGCAGAATGGACGAAGCAAACAGAACACTCAAGTATCGGCCGTAAATCGTCATCAGGACAGTCACGAGCAGAACACTTTGGCCGACCACCAGCAAACCGGGCTTGAAATGCCACCGTGCCCAGCCCCCCGCCGCCACCAAGGCCAGGAAGTTGCACAAAGCATAGATCGTCAGGTACAAGCCGAACTGCGACTCCGTGTATCCCAGGCCCCGGAAGATCAAGGCAAACTGCGACCGGATCACGGCATAGGATACGCACGCGCAGAACAGAAAAACGCGAGAGAGCCATCGACAGTCCGCCAGCAACCTCGGGGCGTACAGCGTTTCCTTTTCGCCCACCACAGGCGAGGCCGCCGGGTTCTTGAGAATCGAACTGTCCCGCCCGAAAGCGAGGATCATTAGCGACAAGGCCACCGCAGCCACCGCTCCGGCCAACGGCAACACCGGATTGATTTCGAAAAGCCAACCGCCGATGACCGGACCGATCGTGCCTCCGCTGGACCAAGCGCCATTGTACCAGCCAAACCGCCGATTCAGTTGCACCCCTTCATAGTCCGAGGATACCCAGCTCATCAAGAAGGGCCAATAACAGGCCATCGTCGCCCCGCCGACGGCGCCGGCAGCGATGAGGGCCCAAATAAATACCCAACTGTCCCCCCCTGCGTGGAGCCGTGCCCACAGCACGACCAGGCTCATTGTCCCGGTTGCGCAAAAAGCCACAAAACCGGCCGAAAGCGTGGCCCGCTTGACGTGAAGATGAGCCAGATGTGAACCCGCGACCAACAGCGCGATCATATACGCGAGATTGTTGATCGCAGGGGCATACCCCACGTGGGCGCGGGTACCGCCGATGGCGCAGAGGATAAACGGCATAGCCGCCCAGACCATGCTCAGACAAACAGCCATCAGGAACGCCGCACCGTACTGCGGCCACGCGTCCGCGTTTCCCGGCGTAAACGACGCCGCTCCAACCCTCCCCCCAGGGCCTTCAAGCGGCATTCCCTTACGTTCTTTCGGCATCCTGACATTGCTCCAAATGAGTAGAATTCTACCGTCCCCGCCGCAATTCGCAAGGGATGCCGTCCGAACCACCCTATAACCGTGGTCTTCCTGAAGTCCCCACAACCCACACCGTCAAGGGTTTACCGACCGGTGGCAACGGAATCCCCAAGAAAAAAGACCGCCGGACGGAAATGAAATTCTGTGCATATCGGCTCGGGTTGGGATGCGTTAATCCCTCAGCACGCGGCCTGGTGCTTCCCGACCGCTCTGCCCAGTCGGGTTGACGATGGGGGTCGGACCGGTCGTCGGCAGACGCAGTGAAACCTCACTGGGTCTGCGGAAAACACGGGCCAGCCGCCGCCCGGTGACGCGAGGCGGGTGGACGACCAGTTCGGCGGTGTTGTAATTCTGGAGGCATGACTCGTAAAATGTGGGGTCTTTCTGGGGCAACACGATTGGGCGATGGACATTGCCCTCCGGATCGACGTAGCAGAGGAACAAACGCGTGAAAAAGCCGTTCTGTGCCTTGCTGCTGTAGACGAGCCACCGGCTGTTGCTCGACCAGGTCGGCCAGGATTCGCTCCTGCGGCTGTTGAACTCCAAGCGTCGGTATGAAAACGGCGGCGAGGCCGAGGCATGGAGATCCATGAGATAGATGTCGCTGCTTTCCTGCCAGGTCGGAAAATAGCCATAGTCGCACATGCAGAACGAGAGCCATTTGCCATCGGGACTGCACCGCAGCATGGCGATGCTCTTGCCGGTGTCGCTGGAAGACAGCACAGTTTCGGGTTGGCCCCAGACATCAGCGTTGGGATCGTAGGTGATCCGCATCAAGTCGTAGCGGACCTGATCGTACTGGATCGGAGGATACTCGGCGTCGTCGGTCCACAGCTTGGGGGCACTGCAAAAATACAAATGACGGCCGTCACTTGACCAGGCGGGCCAGTTTTCGAGCCGATCCTTCCGAGCGAGCTGTGGCACCGTGATGAGGGATCTCGTGTCGGTGTTGTAGAAAGCCAGCATCGAATCGAGATCGATGGTGTCCCTGGCCTCGTTACGGCTGGCGTGATAAAACATCGGTAGGTTGTTGACCGAAAAGGCCGCCAACCGCCCGCTCGGGTGCCAAGAGGTGTAACCGAACTTCTTGTCGAGCCGGTGCACAAAATTGCCTTCGACGAGGAGAGTCGCCACGCCGTACTGCGGCGAACGAAGACCGATCAGCATCCGGTCGGTGCGGTTCTGAGCGAAAGAGTGGCAGTTCAGGCAGGCCCTTCCGCAATCTGCACAGCTCAAGACTTCGGATTCCTTGAAATCGGTCAGATCGCGGCAATAGATCCCGATTGGGGTTCTCACGTGCATGTGCCCCATATGCATCTTGCGGTACACGAGGTAGCGATCGATGTCTTCGAGCGCAATCCGGCAGATCGTCGCTCTGGGCCGAATCCACCGGCCCGAAGAGTCTTTGATGAAGACCTCAATGCAAAGCTCGCCTCCCCGGTTTTCGGCCAGCAGTTTGTGCCAGGCTCCCTTGGGAATCCGGAGGATGGGAGCCCGGCTTGAGACCTCGATGGGATCGCCCTGACTGGAGGAGATTCGGGCCGCATAGGCGGTCCCCTCCTCACGGATCTCGAAATTCAGAGGCGCGATGTTGGGCGGAATCACCACGCCGTCGTAGTCGGGAAAGATCCTCACGGAACGATTCACCGTCACAAAGTGATCGACTCGCTCAGCTCTTCGGGAGGCCCAAGCGACCATCCACGCGATGACCAAGAGGAACGTCGCCAAGAGCAGAACCTGGAATCCCCGTCTAGGCATTACCGGACTCCGAAATCGCTGAAAAAGAAATGGTAATAGTAGGTATCTCCAAAGGTCCCTCGGAGAGATTGGCGTGCAACCGCCGTGTCCTGCCCGAACGACTGACGGGCCCTCACGAAGGACACAAACCGATCCCTGGACTGCTGGCTGATGGATCGAACGTCCAGATCCACCCCCCCGATGTTCAGAGCCTTGGCTAGCAGAAGGGCCTCCTCATAATGCCGGGGGACCCTGGATTCGGCGTTGTGGTGGTAGGCGTTGAAAAGCTGGACAAAACCCGCGAGATTCTTGGTCAACAGAAGCCACGCTGCGCCGTATTCATAGGCCATCCGATTTCGAGGATTCTCAATCAACAACTGACGAAGAAAATCCGTTTGCCTCACAAAGTCCTGTCGCAGTCGGATTGCGCGGAGACGTTGGACCTCCTCGTTCGTGGAGACATTCGGATCACAGTTCAACTGTGCAAGGTCCTCCTTGGCTCGACTTTTCCAGAACGGGACCTTGCTCAGGGCGCGTAGATATACGCTAGCGGTCTCGACGTCGCCCTTGACCAGGTAAATCCGAGCCAGACGTTGGAGCAGGACAGGACGTTCTCCGCACACTTCCACCGAAATGGTCAAGGCGTTTTCCGCCTCATTGATCAGCCCGAGATCCATGCAGGTGTCGATCTTCTGCCATAGGGCCTCTTTGCCGGTCAGAAGGAGAGCCTTGGGATCCTGGTAATACTTGAACATCTCGTCGCCAAGTCGGCCGATGTGGTAGAGGGCACGATTCACCGCGTGACAGATCAGGTAATGCGGAGGAGAACGTCCGGCGGTGTCCAAAACCTGCGACCACATGCGTTGCTGGGAGTAGTAATCCACCTCGAACAAGGCCTTGAGGTTGGAATCGTGATAAACACGCAAGATCGCTGTGGCCGCCACCGCCACAAGGATCGGCTCAATCGCCCCCTTGAGCAGGCCGGATACAAATCCCATCGTGAGGCCCGACAATTTCCTGGACTTGCGATCCACTCGGCCCGAAGGGGACTTCGGGAGAGACATCCGTCGTCCCATGATCAGACGCCAAAGCCCAACACCCCCCACAGTCAACGGCAGAAACAAATAAAGAACCCCGATGACCTTGAGCATCAGCCTGGGAGGTTCGTTCACTCGGGTTCCCAGGTGGATCGGCAACATGAGGACGTAGGCGTCGAGGAGCGGCAGTCCCCAGGCTACGGCGCCGATGAGACCAGGAACGAAAACCGCCGACACCCCATATCCGAGGCCTTCGCGATACCGCCCCTCTTTGAGTATCGCCCCCCCGATGTAAAGAAAAGCGAAGAGCAGATATGCAGCCCCTGTCCCAACATAGAGAACCAGAGACAAAGCGAGAAAACAGAGAGCCCGCCCGACCACCCCTGAAGGCCGGAATCTCATAAAGAGGACGGCTGCAATCACAGCAACAGTGAAAGCCAAAGTCATCACAAAGTGAAAAACGTATTGAGAGTACACCGCCGCCAGGATGAGAGGGCCGACGAATCGGAAAATGCGTAGGCGTGATGCTCCGATGTCCTTGAGATAGATGTCCGTCCCCAAGGCGATCATCCACCCCTGACACGTTACGATCGCAGCACCGACCCAGGAATAGTAAAAAAACTGGGCGAGAAAAGCTCCTATGTATTCAACTATTCCCCCGGGACAGGCGAATTGTCCCGTAAAGAACTCCCAATCCAGGTAAAACGTCGGGAAGTTGTCGATCAGGCCGCCGCCGTGATACAACAGATGCAGTTCCACTTCAACGGCCAAGTACACGTAGAGCAGAAGGTAAAATACCACCGGTGGAAGCCGGTGCAGGACCGACCAGAGCCAGCCCCCCTTCGTTGACGGATTCCCCTTTGTCGCCTGTGCCGTCGTCACGGGTCGATCATCCTGACATCACCTATAACCTGCATTTTCCGAACGACCACCGCAAAGTCATCGACACGCGTTACTTGCCGATGCCACTCGGAGCCTAAAACGCTTCTGGGTCGTTGCCTGGACCCGCCACGAACAACAGGCCCCAACGACAAGTACGCTGGAAACAGCGTCCGAGTCGTCATTTCCGGATGATGTCGGTGATCTTCATCAGGCGGGTGATGTTGTCTCGCTCGACTTCGCCGAGCTTGGTGTTGATGAACTTGATCGTGTCGACGATGTCCGGAATAACCACGTGCTCCAGCACGTTCACGCGACGCCGGGTCATCTGGAGTTCTACCGCCAACAGGCGCGCTTGCTTTTCTTTTTGGGCCAGCTCAACTAGGCTGTCGATCGCCTTCTCCAGCGACTGGAGAGCGACGTCGAGCTCCCCGGAAGTACAGCGGTAACCGTAGCAGATGATATCGCCTTCGATGTCCTTCGAGAGTCGCGGGACACGGACGTTCATGACCGAAGCAAACTCGATCGCCATCTTAAACCGCTTGGTCGGCGCCGCGAGGGCGGCCTTGACGTCTTCCGGCTCCATCGTCGCACGGGCTAACATGAACCGGCGAAAAGTCAGAAGCAGGGCCTCTTCGACCTTCTTCCGCAGCGGCTGGATGTCCCGGGCGATCTGGATCAACTGGCGGGAGATCTCGTCGCGTTTCTCACTGAGCAGTCGGTGTCCCCGCTTGGCAAGCACGATGCGCTTGCGAAGCCGGAGCAGTTCCATTCTGGTGGCGTTTACGTTTGCTAGCATAACTTCAGTGGCCCGTGGCTCGTGACCCGTGACCCGTGCCGGCGTCCAGCCTGCCAATCAGGCTCACGAGCATTCGCATTTCGTGATTCAATTCCTCTGCGACTTCTGCCAGTTTCGCGTCTGTCACGTACTTCCGTCGGCCTGCGATAATCAACTGCGTATCGAGTTCTGCACAGGACCCGAGCGACACATACAAATGCTGACGGTATTCCGCGGTGGACCGGCGGACAAATCCTTCCGCGATGTTCGACGAGACCGATACGCCGGCCCGCCGCATCTGGCTGGTTAGGCCGTATATCTCATCACGGGGAAACCCGTCCGTCACCGAATACACCCTGTCAGCGAGATCGATCCCCTTCTGCCAAACGATCAGTTCCTTGTAGTCTTTGACCTTCATGCTTCTCCCTCCGAACTTGGCCCCGGATCACCGCCCCGGCGGCCGCGAGTCACGCAATCGAGTCACGGGACACGGGTCACGAGCCACTCTTCTTCCTGAACTGCGGCATGTACTTTTCGATGAGCTTGACGTCGATGCGCTTCAGCTCGTTGTTTTCGAACATGCTCAGCAGCTCCCACCCGAGGTCGAGGGTTTGGAAAACGGTTCGGTTGTCGTACCAATCCTGGCCGATATACCTGTCCTCAAAACGGTTGGCGAAGGTCATGTACTTTCGGTCCTCGTCGGAGAGGGCCGCTTCGCCCATGATCGTCGCCAGCTCCTGCATTTCCTTGCCGCGGGCGTAGGCGGCGTAGAGCTGATTGTAGAGATCCGCGTGATCCTCGCGGGTCTTGTTCTTGCCGATGCCCTTGTCCTTCAGACGCGACAGGCTGGGCAGCACGTCCACCGGGGGCTTGACACCCTGCCGCTGGAGGGATCGCGACAGAATGATCTGGCCTTCGGTGATGTAGCCGGTCAGGTCAGGTACCGGGTGCGTCTTGTCGTCTTCGGGCATCGTGAGCACGGGCACCATCGTGATGGAGCCCTTCTTGCCCTTGATGCGGCCGGCCCGCTCGTACAAGGTCGCAAAGTCTGTGTAGAGGTAGCCGGGATAGCCGCGGCGGCCGGGCACTTCCTTGCGGGCGGCGCTGATCTCGCGGAGGGCGTCCGCGTAGTTGGTCATGTCGTTGAGGATGACCAGCACGTGCATGTCCTGCTCGAAGGCCAGGTACTCCGCGGCGGTCAACGCGAAACGCGGGGTCGCGATCCGCTCGATGGCCGGGTCGTTGGCCAGGTTGATGAACATGACGGATCGCTCGATGGCGCCGGTGTTGTGCAGGTCGTCGATGAAGAACTGGGCGGCCTCGAATGTAATACCCATGGCCGCAAAGACCACGGCGAAGGCCTCGCCCTTGCCGAGCACGGAGGCCTGGCGGGCGAGCTGAGCGGTGAGATCGTCGTGGGGCAGACCCGAACTGGAGAAGATCGGCAACTTTTGGCCGCGGACAAGGGGGTTGAGCCCGTCGATGGTCGAGATGCCCGTCTGGATGAATTCGTTTGGATAGTCGCGGGCGTATGGATTGATCGGGGCGCCATTGATGTCTCGGCGGGCCACTGGAATGATCTCGGGTCCGCCGTCCTTGGGGACACCCAAGCCGCTAAAGACGCGGCCAAGCAGGTCGGGGGAAACTCCCAGTTCCAGCGGACGAGCCAGGAAACGGACAGTGCTGCTGGCGTTGTCTAGGCCGCTGGTGCCTTCGAAGACCTGGACCAGGACCTTGTCGTTCTCGACCTGGAGGATCTGGCCGCGACGGATGGAACCGTCGCCCAGCTCAATGTCGACGATGTGGCCGTACTTGGCTTCGTCCACCATCTCGACCAGCATCAGCGGACCCTGGATATTTGATACGGTCTGATACTCTTTCACGGATAACATGTCACACTCCTGCGTCGGTCGCGACGCGTTGGTTGGCTACTTGGCGGCCACGGCTCCTTCGAGCTGTCGCATCTGGTCATCGATCCTGATGCGGATCTGACGGATCTTACCGATCTCTTCCTGCGGGATATATTTGGCGCGAGCGATGTCCTCGCGGACGGCCAAACGTGCGATCGCAGAGGTCTCGACGCCAGCCTCGATCGCCGCCAGACCGGCGTGGTGGAAGTGCAGCACGGTCTTGAGCATCTCGTATTGCTTTTCAAGCGAAGTATACGTGTCTACTGCGTGGAAGGCATTCTGGTGCAGGTAGTCCTCGCGGATCGAGCGGCTGGTCTCCATCGCTAACCGGTCCCGCGGGGACAGGGCCTCGGCACCGACGAGCCGGACGATTTCCCGCAGCTCCGCCTCTTGCTCCAGAAGACTCATCGCCTCTTTGGTCATCTGTTCCATCTCGGCACCGAAGTCTTTGTTCTCGAACGCCCCCCGCAAGTACTGGCCGTAGAAGGAGTAACTCGTCAACCAGTCGATGGCCGGGAAGTGACGCTGGTAGGCCAATTCGCCCTTGAGAGACCAGAAGACTTTCACGACGTGCAGGGTCGCCTGAACGACGGGGTCGGAGAGGTCGCCGCCGGGCGGACTGACGGCGCCGATGACGGATAAACCGCCCTCGCGATCGGGCGCACCGAGACACTTGACCCGACCGGCCCGTTCGTAGAACGCTGCAATGCGCGCCGACAGATATGCCGGATATCCTTCTTCGGCCGGCATTTCTTCCAGACGCGTCGAGATTTCTCGCATGGCCTCGGCCCAGCGGCTCGTGCTATCGGCCATGAGGGCCACCGTGTATCCCATGTCGCGGAAGTATTCCGCGATCGTAATGCCGGTGTACACCGACGCCTCGCGGGCGGCCACCGGCATATTTGAGGTGTTGGCGATCAGCACCGATCGCTTCATCAGGGGTTCGCCGCTGCGGGGGTCCTTGAGCTCGGGGAATTCGGTCAACACGTCGGTCATCTCGTTGCCGCGTTCCCCGCAACCGACATAGACGACGATGTCCGCGTCGACCCACTTGGCCAGCTGATGCTGCACGACCGTCTTGCCCGTCCCGAAGGGTCCCGGCACGCAGGCGGTGCCGCCTTTGGTGATCGGAAAGAACGTGTCGATGACGCGCTGCCCGCTGACCAGCACCTTCGTCGGCGCCAGCCGTTTACTCAGCGGACGCGGATTTCGCACCGGCCATTTCTGCATCAGCGTCAGCCTGTGCTCGGTCCCCTCGTCCGACACGCAGACCGCCACAGTCTCCTCGACGGTGTACTCGCCCTGTGAAATGGTCTTGATCGTGCCGCTGATCCCCGGCGGAACCATGATCTTATGCAGCACCAGCGAAGTCTCCTTCACCTCGCCGATGATGTCGCCCGGATTCACCTTGGCGCCCTTGGCCACGGTCGGCTTGAACGCCCATTTCTTCTGGCGGTTCAAGCCCGGCATCGCGCTGCCGCGGCTCATGAAAGAACCTTCGAGCTTCACCAGCGCATCCAATGGTCTCTGGATGCCGTCGTAAATGCTCTCGATCAGGCCGGGTCCGAGTTCGACGCTCAGCGGAGCCTCGGTGTCCAACACCGGTTCACCCGGTCCGATGCCTGTGGTCTCCTCGTAGACCTGGATCGAGGCCCGGTCGCCGCGGAACTCTACGATCTCGCCGATCAGGTTTAGCGACCCGACGCGAACCACGTCATACATGCGCGCCCCAGCCATGCCCTCGGCGACCACTACAGGCCCGGCGACCTTCATTACACGACCTTGTCTTTTCTCTGTCATTTTCACAAACCTTTTCTCGTCGTGCGTGCTTCCCAAGGCACGCGGTATCACAGTTGCCCTCTAGGACCTGCCATCATCCAGCACTTACACTCCAAACGCCTGCTCGTCCGATATCCGCCCCGGAGGCAAAACCCCTGCGGATTCGGACATCCTGTCGCCTTTGGAACAACCAAGCGTCAGACAAGCATGTTGTCATCCTATCTCAGCGTCATCCTTCTTGCTTACGCACCACGCAAGATATCAATCCCCGTGGCGAGTTTCAGTACTCTACCCAAAGCCTCACTGGCGAACCCCTCGGATTCCTGGGTGAACGGCACGACGACCACACAGGGCGTCGCCTTGCCTTCCGTGACCGCCAAGACCTCGTCGGCCGCCGCCGCGGTGGTCTCGGACATCACAAGCAACGCATACTCCCCGCGGACGATCTGCTCGGCCGCTTTGACGATCTGCTCGCGCTCATGCCCCACGGCGTATGTGTCCACGCCCAGCGCCGAGAACGGCATCACGAAATCGGCATCCCCTAGTACTGCGACTTTGCCTTCCATCGATCTGTGTCCCGTGCCCTGTGACTGGTGTCCCCAAAAACGGTCTCTCTCGCCCTTACGCCAGACGATCCACGATCAGTTTCGTGTCCAGATGGTTTCGCTTGGCCGTTAGGATCAGGCGGACCGACCGGATCTCGTACTCCTTGGCCAGCAGGAACGCCACCACCGGCTGCGGCCCCGCTCCAATTTGCGACGTTTGCCTTAGATACCCCTGCACGTAGTCGTCGCACTGCTGTTCAACCTTGAGGAATGATCCGTTGGTCGCCACGTACGCGGCGCCGGCATCGAGAATGTGATGGTACGGCGTGGCGAAATACAACGGACCTATCGCCTCGTACGGTAAGTCGAGTCCCTGTCGCAGGCGGTCCATCTCGATAAATCCGCCCTCCAGGAACACCTCCCGCGGATCGGCCTGCAGGAACTTGACCCGCAACATCGTCCGCAGGTTCGCCATGTCGATCTGGAGGCGGAAGAGGTTTATCAGGAATTCGGCTCCGTCGGCGGTCTGAGCCACATCCAGCGTGTACTCGGCCTGAGCGTGGTCGACCGCGTTGTCGATCTGGCGAATGTCCTTGTTCTGGTAATAGGCCAAAGTAGCCCGTTCGACAGCTGCTTGGGCATACTCGGGCAAAAGACCGTAGTTCTGTTCTTCGAAGGCCTGCTGCAACACTTCCGGAGGAACGTTGCCTTCCGAGCTGTAGTCGGTACCCACCGGCTTGTCCCGCAGGACCCGCCGCAGAGCCAGGCGGAGATTCGCGTAGTCGTCCCGACTACAGAACAGTTCCACCACCCGCTTGTCCAGCATCAGATCTTCGAACAGCTTGCGGACCGCGGTCCGACGCTGCCGAAGCACCGTCTCGACCTCCGCACCGCCTGCACCCGGGGGAAGCGTGTACTCCGTGCCGCTCAGCGACGAGGCTGCGGAGGCGAAATCCGACGCGTTGGCCATGTCCGTCAGAATCGTCCGCGTCAGCATTTGCGTCTCCATGGTCCGGACCTGCGCGGTCTGGAACATGTAACGGTAATCGTCCTCGCCTACCGGCGGGTACGTGAAGAAATCGTGCACACCCAGGTCCGTCTTGTCCAATCGCATCTCGGGCATGTTGGGCTACCGCAACCGACCCGCGTCGGTGTTTGAAAAGAGATCCTTAGCCACTTCGATCTCCAGGTCCTTGCGAGCCTGGCCCACAAGCACGTCCACCGAGACGTTCGTGCGAACCTTGCCCCGCTGCAGGAGGAATCCGGCGCCGAAGTTGTGTTTTTCATCGGACAACGTCAGTTTGCCCTTGCCCGCCAGCCTGGCATTGACATCCGCGACGAGTTTGGCGTCGATCCGGGAATCGTTCTTGCCCGCGATCACCTTCTCTTGGCCGGTCTCGACGGCTTCGGCCATGAGCCTGGCCATCAACTCGCGGTATTCCGCATCGGGCAGCTTCTCCATCTTCCGACGGGCCTGGACGAACACTTCGTCCAACAGCGAGGCCTTGGCGGCTGCGTATTCCTTGGCAGCTTCCATTCTCGCCACCGCCAATCGCTGCGAGCGTTCGTCCGCGGCGGCCTTTTCCGCCAGAGCTTGGGTCTGTTGCTCGAACCGGGCGAGCTCTTCGTTGAGCTTGGCCGTCTCGGCGGCTTCCCGCTCCTGGGCCTGCTTGCTGATCGCATCGGCCTGGGCCTTCGCATCCGACAATATCTTTGTGATAACCTGTTCAGCTTCCATTGTGCCTTCCTGCCCAAAAGGGGTGCTCACTTATGCGCCGGTGCCGGGAACCGCAAGCTTGATGCCCATCAGCAGGACCAGCAGCGAGATCAGGAAGCCCAAAATCGCGTACAGCTCGATCAGAGCCGCGTACACCACGCCGGCCTTGAAGGCCATGTCCGGACGCTTGGCGCTCATCAGGACGCCCGCCGCACCGGTGCGACCTTGGTGAATCGCGCTGAACAAACCCGCGATGCCCACCGGCAGGCAGGCCGCCAACATGGACAGGCCCTGGAACCACGTCACCGGGACGACTTCCGGACCGAACATGTTCAGCTTGATCATCACGAACAGGCCGATGACGAAGCCATAGATGCCTTGGGTACTGGGCAGCACGACCAAGAGCATCAAGGTGCCGTATCGTTCCGGCTTCTCACTCAAAACGCCCGTGGCGGCCTTGGCGGCGGTCCCCAATCCGATGGCCGACCCGATACCCGCCAAAAACACGGCCAATGCAGCCCCTGTCAACGCGAACGGCAAACCCATCATTTCCAACATAATCTCTGACCTCTTTCCCTTTGCGTACTTTCCTAGACTTCTGCCCAACCGCGGCCCTGGACCGGCGGCATCATTCAATCGTGATATATCGATAATCGTTCTGCAGCGGCGTGAACTGCCGACCGCCACCCTGGAAGAACTTCGGGAAAAACTCGACAAACTGCAACCGCAGGCTGTGAACGAACGCGCCGAGCACCGACAACGCGATGTTGAACAGATGCCCGCCCACGAAAAGCAGCGCCCCGAGGAACCAGCCTGCATACGGCACGCCCATCACGAGCTTGACCAGCACATTGATCGCCATCCCGAAGCCCGAACCGACCATGCCCAGCGCCATCAGACGCACGTAACTCAAGATGTCGCCGCCGTAGAAGACCGTGCTGAACAGGTTGAACACGCCCATACCGATCCGCCCGGCCCAAGGCAGATCCCGCCCGCTGAACAGCAGGATCACGACCGCCGCGACGAGGGCCAAGACGCCGAAAACACCCGCCAGGGCCTCCGGCAGGATCCCCCCCTTGCTCAGACCCAAGCCCAATAGGCTGTTGAGCATCACGATCCAAGTTAATTGATCGAAGACCGCAGCCTTGGCATCCTTGCGGTTCAACAAGTTGTGGAAGAACGCGATGAACAGACCGAACTGGATCTGGAAGTAGCCTAGACCCAGCGACAGGAGGAAGAACGTCATCGGCTGTGTCATCGGGTCAAACCACATGATCGAACGGCGCATGCCGTCGAGAGCATTTCGAATCCCGCTTTCCTGCGGCAACAGCGACTGGATGGCGTCGCTGAACCAACTGCCCGTCAGCGCCCCGGCGACCGTGGTCGTAATGCCGCACAACATCAACATCACAATCGCCCCTTTGTTGCCCTGCATCTTGCGGACTACCCACACAAGCAAGGCGGTCAGAATCAGACCGTACCCGGCGTCCGCCAGGCACAGCCCGAAAAAAATCGCAAAGAACGGCGCCAGGAACACCGTGGGATCCACCGAACTCGGTACCGGCATTCCATATAGACGCGTCACCGTCTCAAACGGGCTGACCAACGGAGGATTGCAGATCTCTACCGGGATGTCCTCCCCCTCGGCCGGCTGAATCTGCGAGAGGCTCGCGGCGTCGAAACGGCCCACGACCTTCTCCAGCTTCGGATAATCCTGTTTCTTGCACCAACCTTCGAGGATCATCGTCTGCTCGGTGGCGGGGATGTTTTCCCGCTTCTGCTCCCGCTCCAACAGATTGCGGTAGTGATCGAAGAGGACTTGCAACTTCAGCAGATTCGCCGACAAAGCCCCAGCGGCCTTGCGGTGCTCTTCGAGCTGGGCCCGGGCCTCGGAAAGTTTTCGCTCGTGCTCGCGAATCAGCGAAGCGACCGTCCCGGTCATCGGTTCGAAGCTAACGACCTCGAATTCGTAAGAACGCAACAGCTTCTGGACCGGCTCGACGTTCTCCCGCAGGGCGACCACGATGACCGCCTCTCGCGTGCCGGCGGTGCTCACTTTCTGAACCGCCGCCCCGACGTCCGTCACCTGCTGCTCGAATGCGTCGAAGTGTTGGCTGGGAACCAGGCCCGCCCAGGAGACGCCGGTCCGCAACCGGCCCAGTTCTTCAACCGGCGTCTCAAAGGTCGCCCAAGGTCGCAGCATCTCCAAAACGCCCTCGATGCGATCGATTTCATTGCGGGTCTTTTCCAGGGCCGCTTGCACCTGTTCGGCCGTTTCCAGTGGCTGGCGGACCTGCGAATCCGAGACGATCTCCTTATACAGCCGCGACGGAACGACTTTGCGCGGTGCCAACACACTCACTCCCTTGATGGGAGGCGAGTTCTCCTTGACGAACCGGATGCTCCGATCAAGACGAGCCACCAGCTCTTCAAGATCCTTTGGACGTTCTCGCAGCGAGGTCAACCCCGGCGTGTCCTTGCTGACCGTCGCCTCGTCGGCGTTGAGGATCTGGCAGATGCCCTCGGCCTGCAACGCCGCCAGCAGGTCCGCGACCTGCGTGCGATGGCACACGATCATCACTTTGGCCATTGGGGTAATCGCCATGGATCAGCCTTTCTGGGGACCCTGCCCGCCGCTCTTTGCGGTCGGCGTTCCCTTGATGTACTCGACCACCTTGGCGACAGCGGTCGGGATCTGCTTCTGAACCTGGTCACGCAGTTGCTTGCGCTGCTGCTCGGCCTGAGCCATCAAGGTCTTGATCTCGCCTTGGACCTCGTGCCGGGCTTTCTCCACCGCCGCTTCGATCGTCCTGCGGCGGTTCTGTTCGGCCTGTTCCTGTCGTTGGCGACGCTCTTGGCGACCCTTGTCCGCCAAGGCGACCGCATCGGCCTTGGCCTTCTCCACGACCTGGTGCGCTTCAGCCTCAGCCTGCTTGATCTTGGCTATCAGTTCCATGTGCGGTTATGCCCCTTGTTCTTCCAACCGTATAAAAAAGTCGCGTAGGTTATATCATCGACAGAATCAAAGGCAAGAGAAAAGCAAATCCGGACACAAGAATAGTAAATTCCCCGACGAATTCGTCTGGGTTGCCCCCGAATCGGCAGGCCCTTCGCTTGGTCGGGCGCGTCCCATACAGGTTGTTGACAGCCAGACATTCGTTCAGTACTATCCAACCTCGCCTATGGCCGGGCCAAGAGTTGATCCACTCGGACAACAAGCTCCTTGACCCGTCCCAGCGACGCATCGAATTGCGTTTTCTCGTACGCGTCCAACTCCAACTCGATAATTCTCTCCACGCCGCCCTTTCCCAGGACGGCCGGGACGCCGACGAAACAGCCGCCAACGCCGTATTGCTTTTCGCACCAGGCGCAACAGCAGACGACGTTCTTCGTGTCCCGTAGAATCGCCTCGGCCATCTTCGCCGCACCTGCCGCGGGAGCGTAGTAGGCACTGTAGCCCAGGAGGTTGACGATCTCGATGCCGCCCTTGCGGGTGCGGTCGATCAGAGAGTCGAGCCGCTCCTTGTTGATAAACTGGGAAACCGGAATTCCACTGACCGTGGTAAATCGGGGAAGCGGGACCATGTCGTCGCCGTGACCACCCATCAGGACGCACTGGATGTCTGCGACGTTGACGCCGAGCTCTTGGCTCAGGAAGCAGCGGAACCGCGCCGAGTCGAGCTCGCCCGCCATGCCCATCACGCGGTTCTTTGGAAAACCTGTCGTCTTGCCGGCGACATAGACCATCACGTCCAGCGGATTGCTCACGACGATCACCGCCGCGTCGGGGGACAATTCGGCCACCTTGCGGCTGACGTCGCGGACGATCCCAGCGTTGATCGAGAGCAGGTCGTCCCGACTCATACCGGGCTTTCGCGGAACGCCGCTGGTGATGATCACCACGTCGCTGCCGGCGGTCGCCGCCCAGTCGGTGGTGCCGAGCACGTCCTGCTGCGAGAGTTGGATCGGGCTGGCCTCGGCCATGTCCAGGGCCTTGCCCTCGGGCAATCCCTTGACGATGTCCAGCAATACGATTTCACCCAACTGGCGGTTGGCGGCGATGAACGCGGTCGTCGCCCCGACGTTTCCGGCTCCGACTACGGTGATCTTTTGTCTTGGCATCGACGGTTCCCCATACCTTGCACACCCATGGCTCTCCCCGCCGGACAGTCTTCCACCGCCGCGGGTTCGTCAGGATGGCCGCATCGTATAGTGAACCGAATCACATGTCAAGAAACCAACTGCCGATCTTTTGTGCTTTTGGGTGTGATTTTGTGAATCGTCGCAGCCTATTCTCCGGTCTGCGTGGGATCGACGACGCGACCCAGGAACAGGATACTGCCGGTGCGATTGTCCTGGATCAGGAACAGAAACGGATGGTCCGCCCGAAACTCCGGCGGCTTCGGCGGGATTCCAGCCATCATCCCTATCGCCGTCGCGGCAGCCGCCTCGGTCCCCTCCTCATTCACGTCGACAAACGCCTTGTGAATCACGCCGCCGAGGAATAGCCGGTCAGATCTTCCATCGACCCCCGCGAAGTTGGCCTTGCCTGCAAGGAAGGCGTCCTTCATTCCCAAGGCCTCAAGGCACTGCCTGAGTTGGGCCGTGTAGGTGATGCGGAACTTGGGCACAAAGAGTTCGACCTCTGTGTTCTTCAGGCGAGACCTCCACATTGTCAGAACGTTCACCGAGAGAGACTGTTCCAGGCTCGCCAGTCCATCGATCCGGTGGGGCAGCAGCACCAGCATGGAGCACTCGCCACCACGGTACGGCAGTTCCACGATCTGCAGGGAGTCGAGCCTTGCGTATCCGAATCGCCTGCACTGCCGCATGAACGGCGTCTGCACGGATCGTTGCGGGGAGACATGGAACGCTTCATCCCGCGTGTGGTTCGGGTCAAACTCGTTCTCCCAAGCTCCTTTGAAGTAGATGGCGTTGACCAGCACGAGAAGAGTCGGATCGGCGAGCATGCCCGGCTGAAGAAGGTCCTTGATTCGACGTTCCGTCTTTTCCTCGACCCATTGGTTGATCGTCGCGCATGCCCCGACTTTGTCCTGGGCGAAATCCACAGGCGCGATACAGGAACCATACTGTGTCCGGACCAAGGCCAAGTAATCGGGTAGCAACTGGAACCCCTTCTGGGGCCACAACGAGTTGGCCACGTGCAGCTTGACATTGCCGGCCTTCTGGACCTCGTTCAAACCCGCCTGCAACTCGCTGAACGCAGGATGCAGGCCCTCCGGTCCCGAAGAGAAGTGCATCGCGACGGCGATCTCCCTGGCGGTGTTCTCTCTGGCCCCCGCGTAGACGAGAGCCAAGGCCGTCGAAACACTGTAGGGCGAGAAGAACCAGTTGCCCTTCTCAACGCACAGTTTCCGGTACAGATCGAAGGCGAGAGCCGAGTTATCGCGAACCAACCGCTTGACGGGAACAACCTCCGACGACTCGCCCTCCACCAGAACTTGACTGACGCTTTTTCGCGGGGGCGCGCCGGCCAACAGCGACACGACATCTTGATGTCCGGCATCTCTTGCCAAATCGGCAGGGGTGTATCCCCGCCGTGTCTTGGCGGTGCGGTCGGCGCCTCGCTCAGTGAGCAACTCGGCCATCGCGCAGTGGCCGCCTCCGGCCGCAATGTGCAGAGGCGTCATGCCGGAGTCAGACGCTGCGTTGGGGTCGGCGCCGGCGTTCAGAAGCACTTCCGCCACCCAGAGGCTGTTCTCCTCAGCCGCGCCGTGCAGCGGCGTGCGTCCCGAGTCATCCTTCGCGTCGACGTCGAGACCTTGGGCCATAAGCAGTGTCGCTATACTGCCGTGGCCGCGAAGAGCGGCATAGTGCAAAAGGGTCTGGCCCCGAGGACCTCGCTCATCCTCTCGCGCCCCCTTCTTCAGGAGCATCTCCAAAGCCTCCCTGCGTCCTTGTTCCACCGCGATCCGAATCGCCGTCCTGCCTTCGCGGTCGAGCGCATGGATGTCGGCCCCGCCAGCGATCAGCAACTCCGCCATGCCGGGGCGGCCGGACGGCCCGAGCGAATGGTGCAACAACAGATGGCCGGCATCGTCCTTGTGGTTGGCGTCCGCGCCGTGAGAGAGCAACAGTTCGGCAATCTCCTGGTTGTCTTGCCTGACCACCGCGTCAAACAGTGGCGTCCAGCCTCGCCAGCTCGCCACGTTGACCTTCGCCCCTCTGGACAACAGCAGTCTGATGAGTTCGACGTCCTCGTGCATCACGGCCTTGCGTAAAGCCTCGCCCTCCTCCCACCCTGCGTTGACATTGGCACCGCTGTCGAGAAGAGCTTGAATACGTGGGAGATTCCCGTCCTGCACCGCTTGAAGAAAGAGCACATCGTGTTCAGGCACCGTTCTTCTGCATCCTGCGAGCGTGGCGAACGCGAGAACCGTACAAACCACCAGACTGTGCTTCATACTCATGATCCTCCCTGTGGATTCTTCGGCAAATGGCTGGTCAACAGTTGGGCAACCTCATCGTACCCACAAAGGGCGACGCTGTGCAGGGGCGTGTCTCCGCCCACCTCCCTATTGTCGACGGCGATGCCGGCTACACGACACACAGAAGTACGACAGCACGATAACTCTGGTATGGGCCTTCTTTATCGATAGTCTCCTTCCCAAACAGACGCTGAGATTACGGTGCTGGACTATTTGAAGTCACAAGACGATTGTACGTTGTGCTCTGCGGATCTCCAAGACAATTTGCGGGCGTGCTATAGATTTCCCCAATTTAAAGAGTATCTAGACAGGATAACTTCTTATTTATGATTTCAAGACGATCCGGTAGAGGGGGCCTCCGAGCGGTTGAGAATCCGACCTAGCATTTTTCGCATTAACCCAGCAGCATGACAGTGCGGGGCGCCGTCCGAGACGGATGGTCTGGCCCATGATAGGATCGAGGGGGAACACCGAACAAACGTGGACTCGAACCACAGACGCGTCTGACTGCTCGGATGAGCCAAGACTCCGAACTCTTGAATTTGGGTAAGTCGGGGTGATCTTCGGATGATCTCTTTGTTTTTGATTCTAGGGAAATCTTGCTGATCCCCGTCTCACTCGACACAGGACTGTAACGGCTGCATCGACGTGGGCAGCCATCCGGAGAAATGGCCGCCCGCGAGGAGACGGCAGGCGTAGATACATACGGGGCCCAGCCGGGATGACAAACAGTTCACCGCTTGATTTGGCCGGCCAGTCGCGATACCATGCCTGAGGCTGCGCGTTCAGTGAGAAAGCCCCGTCTCAACGGCATATCGTGTGATGTCCGTGTTGACCGTGGGGAAAACCCGCGCAGTCGGACGGCAGGCGTCCTGTCTGCCCCCAGAACCAGGATCGACACAGGGAATATGGGCATCTACAGGCTCAACAATCAGTTCAAGCCTTCCGGCGATCAGCCTCAGGCCATTGAACGGCTTGTGCGAGGGTTGCGCGAAGGCAAGAAGTTCCAGACGCTCATGGGCGTCACCGGAAGCGGTAAGACCTTCACCATGGCCAACGTCATCGCCCAGTTCGACCGGCCCGTTCTGGTCATCTCGCACAACAAAACGCTGGCGGCCCAGTTGTACGAGGAATTCAAGGAGCTGTTTCCGCACAACGCGGTGGAGTACTTTGTCAGCTACTACGATTACTACCAACCCGAAGCATACATCCCCCAGCGGGACATCTATATCGAGAAAGACGCCTCACGAAATGCGGACCTCGACCGCCTTCGGCTCTCGACGACCATGAGTCTGTCGTCCCGTAGGGACTGCATCGTGGTCGCTTCGGTCTCCTGCATCTTCGGCCTGGGTTCACCCGAAGACTACAAAGCCAGCGTGGTGGCGGTCCGCGTCGGCGACACGCAGGCGCGAAACGTCTTGCTGGGTCGCCTGGCGGACATGCAGTACGCGCGAAACGACCTGGATTTTCAACGGGGCACGTTCCGCGTCCGCGGCGACGTCGTCGAACTGCACCCGTCCTATGAATCGTTCGGCATACGTATCGAGTTTTTTGGCGACACCGTCGAAAAGATCTGTTACATCAACCCTGTCTCCGGCGAAATCCTGGCCACGGAGAATCAGCTGTTCGTCTACCCGGCCCAACACTACGTCATGCCCGCCGAACGGATCGAGCCTGCGGTCGAGAGCATTCGGGCCGAGCTGGAACAGAGGCTCCAACAGTTTCGAAGCGAAGGCAAACTACTCGAGGCTCAGCGGCTCCAGGCCCGGACGATGTACGACCTCGAGATGATCCAGGAGGTCGGCTACTGCAGCGGGATCGAAAACTACGCCCGACATCTAGCGGGGCTTCCCCCGGGCGCCAGACCGTACACGTTGGTCGACTACTTCCCCAAGGATTTTCTGTTGATCATCGATGAGTCCCATGTGACGATCCCGCAGCTTCGGGCGATGTGGGCGGGCGACCGCAGCCGCAAGGAAGTGCTCGTCGAGCACGGCTTCCGCCTTCCCAGCGCCCTGGACAACCGTCCCCTGCGGTTCGAGGAGTTCCAGGAAAGTTGGAACCAGGTGATTTTCGTTTCCGCGACGCCGGCGGCCTACGAGGTGGGCAAGTGCCAGAACGAAGTGGTCGAACAAATCATCCGGCCGACCGGCCTGCTGGATCCGGAGATCTTTGTCTTCCCGGCCTCCAACCAAGTGCAGCATCTGCTCGACGAAATCGCTCGACGAGTCGAGGTCAAGGAACGCGTCCTGGTAACGACACTGACCAAACGGATGGCCGAGCAACTCTCCGACTATGTCGCCAAGCGGGGTTTCCGCTGCCGGTATCTGCACAGCGAGGTCGAAACGCTTGAACGGATCGAAATCCTGCGGGACCTTCGCACAGGCGAGTTTGACGTGCTGATCGGCGTCAACCTCCTACGAGAAGGTCTGGATCTGCCTGAAGTCTCCTGCGTGGCGATCCTCGACGCCGACAAGGAGGGCTTCCTACGAAGCCAGACGTCGTTGATCCAGACGATCGGACGAACCGCCCGAAACGTCAACGCCACGGTCTTTCTGTACGCCGACACGGTCACCGAGTCGATGCAAAAAGCCATTGACGAAACGAATCGCCGTCGTACAATTCAACTGGCGTACAACCAGGAACACGGAATCACGCCTGAGACGATACGTAAAGAGATTCGCAAGAGCCTCACCGAACAAATCAAGGCGCGAAAGATCGCCCAGGAGGCGATCCAGCTCGGGGATTCCGAATACGACAAAGTCGAGATGGCCGGCCAGATCGAACGTGAAATGTTCGAGGCTGCCGAGGCCTTGGATTTCGAGAGGGCCGCCGCACTGCGGGATCAGTTGCGTCGGCTGAAGGAGTTGCCCGAGCTGATCGTGACCAGCAAGACCAAGAAAGACGTAGCCCGCAAAACCCGGGGCCGGCGACCGGCAAAGCCCTGATGGGACCGTTTCGCGGAAGTCCCGCGAAAGAATCCGCCTCGGAGATCGCAGAACACTCAGAGAAATGAAAAAAGAAATAGAACGACCGTTCCTGAGTCTCCTGTCCGCGTGCGATTTGGGTTCTCTGCGGCCCGAGAGGCCGCGGGGAAGAAATGTTGTCGTTTTTGTAACGGGAATCGGTTAATGAAGAAGCTGGATATGAACCAGGTGCGACCGCTGATCCGCATGGCCATGGAAGAGGATCTGGGCAGCGGCGACGTCACCACCAACCTGTTGTTCAAGGACGGCGCCACCGCTGAGTCTCGAATTGTCTCCCACGAGGAGATCGTTGTCGCGGGATTACCTGTGGTCCAGGAAATCCTGCGCCAGTATGACGAGCGGTTGACGATGACCGCTCACTTCCGCGACGGCCAGTCGGCCCACGTAGGTAACCGCCTGGCGACGATTCGCGGCCCTCTGCGGTCCATGCTCAGCGTCGAGCGAGTGATGCTCAACTTCCTTCAGCGACTCAGCGGCATCGCGACGACGACCAGCCGCTATGTCCGGGCGATCAAGGGCACCAAGGCCAAGATCTATGACACGAGAAAGACCCTCCCCGGCTGGCGGCAACTGGAGAAGTACGCCGTCCGCTGCGGCGGCGGCCACAATCATCGGATGGGCCTCTACGACGGGATTCTCATCAAGGACAATCACATCGCCGAGTTGGGCAAGAATTTTTCGACCCGGATCCGACGACTCGTCGAAGAAGCCAGGAAAATCAAAGGACTCCAGTTCATCGCCGTCGAAGTCGACCACGTGGACAACCAGTTGAACCATGTGCTGAAAATCCCCGGCATCGACATTGTTCTGTTGGACAACATGGGCCAATGGCAGCTTAAGCACGCGGTCCAAATGCGGGATCAGATGTGCGGCAAGGGAAAAGGCCCTCTGCTGGAGGCCTCCGGCAACATCAATCTCAACAATGTCTCCGAGATCGCCCATTGCGGTGTGGACCGGATCGCCATCGGTGCGATCACGCACTCTGCAGCGGCGGTGGACATCGGTCTCGACAGATAAGGCGACCGAGGAGAGTCCAAAATTCGATATTCGAAATCATGAACAACTCTTCTGAAGAATCGAAATACTAGAACCCATCCCAAAACCTCAAGGTAATGCAGGGTCATGGCCGATATAAGGCTCATGGACCTGACCAATGAACAATGGGAACGTATCGAACCATTCATTCCGAAAGCCAAAGCGGGACCCGGCAAGTC